>Ga0118677_10000545_pt1 | contig 82322 bp, 70 predicted proteins | sample AliMusrvi5mmetaG_FD_86154 | JGI IMG/M metagenome (GOLD analysis project Ga0118677, IMG submission 86154)
CGCAAAACGACGTTTCCAGGGAATCTAGGGATAATGAAGAGGGTTGGGCCGTCTGCTTATTTGAATTCTCAATGTCCCCAAAGAACCGTTGCGGGATTTTCGGGTCGGGTCCCCCCGAACGAAAATGTCGCTCCTCAGGGTACATTATTAGCAGGGCTTGCCGTGTGTGCGGCTTCCCAATTTGTTTAACCGTACTCAAGAGGAGAGGCGAGATGAATTATTACACATCGGAGACAGAATTCAACTGCGGGATTGATCTACACGTGCGCGAGATGTATGTGTGCGTGATGGATCGTGCGGGCCACAAGGTGGTGCACACAAACATCAGAGGTAACGATTTCGGGCACTTCCTGAAGAAGGTTACACCATTCCGGCATTCGATGACGGTGGTCAGCGAATGTACATTTAACTGGTACTGGTTGGCCGATGCCTGCTTCGAATCGAAGCTGCCATTTGTTCTGGCGCATGCGCTTTACCTCAAGCACATTCACGGCGGGAAGAACAAGAACGACCGGATCGACTCGGAGAAATTAGCTCACTTGCTGCGAGCCAACCTGATCCCCCAGGCTTATGTCTATCCAGCCGGGAATAGGCCGGTGCGCGCGTTGTTACGTCAACGGATGAGTTTTGTCTGGCAGAGGGGCGCCCTGATGGCCCACATCTCTACGAACCAGACGGCGGAAGGGCTCAAGCCTGCACCACGGACTGGATGCGACCGGGACGAGTGGATGGAACAAGTCCTAGCCCAATACGAACACCCACTGCACCGCCTGTCTGCCAGCTGTGAGATAGAGTTGGTCCGGGCCTACGATATACAGATCCTGAAGCTGGAGGAGGAGCAGGTCAAGTGCCATGCGGGCAACTATTACACTCTGCTCAATACGGTACCGGGGATCGGACGAATACTAGCCATGACGATCATCTATGAAATGGATACGGTCGAGCGGTTCCCTTCGGTGGGGGAATTTCTAAGTTACTCGCGGCTGGTCAAGGGTTCAGTCGCGAGCGCCGGAAAGTTCAAAGGGCTTACGGGTGGCAAGATGGGAAACGCCTATCTGAGATGGGCCTTGGGGGAGGCGGCCGTGCTGGGAAAACACCACCATCCTCTGCTGGCCCCGTATGCGGATCGTTTGATCGCTAAGCATGGCAAGTTCAAGGGAAACGCCATTCTGGCCTCTAAACTAGCCCGCTGTGTTTACTTCATGCTTCAGAAGGGAACCGCTTTCGACGCCGAAAAGCTGGTGTCCACATCACTTTAATGAATCTTGCCCGGACGGAGATGAGTCCTGGTACTTCACTGGGATGCCAAAACGCTACCCCCTTCAACGAGCAGCTACAACAATGGGACTTGGAACCCGGATCTTCTCGTGGGGAAGCTGGCCAACCCAACTTAGTTGAATGGGCCGCTCCGTCTCGGGCGCTTAATATTGGCTGCTTTAACATAAATAAAACCTATGGAATGAAAGCGCGTCTGACAGCAACGCGCGGAACGAACGTGACAATTCAAATATACCACTCCTCCGCGCTCTATCCCTATCGGGATGAATAAGCTTTGAGGGTGAATTCAAAATCAAATATGAGTGATCTCAAAATCAGGCGTTGCTGAGTGCAGCGCCCGCTATTCGATGGATTAATAATGCTTTGAACAATGAGGTTAACCACTCCTGGCCCGAACTTGTCAATAACTGGAAGTCCAGCGATGCTGGACAAGCCTGCTTTCATGGTGAATAGGGGGAGCCAGGACGTACTGCTGTTGTTTCTGGGCCGTTGCCGCACAGTCGATGTGGCAACCGTGAGCCGAGCCGGACTGAGCGGGTTTTGATGCCTGCAAAGCCTGACTCTACCTCTACTGAGCCCGTATGGTTGTGTGGTTGGAAAACCCGCTATTGGAAATTAAGCTGGCAACCCTTGACAAAGCCTTGAATGCCTAGAAGAATAATCTTCTGGGGCGGGACGTTTTTCTCTTGTCAACGGTCGGGCTTAATGGTGGTGACGTCTTCCTCCGTAGCCCGTTAGTGTCAAATTATTTTGTAAATTCTGTTCATTCTGTCAAACTCCCCCCGTTTCCTTGATTTACGTTTACGGGTCGCTGATCGCTCTCTTATGACAACGTTTCGCAGATTATTGATTTCCGTTTTGGTGGTGCTGGCCGTCTGGATGTTTTTTTCCTGGCCGGTACCCCGATACTTGGGGGAGGGGATCAGTTCGGGATCCTTGAATATTGAGAAGGGCGGCACCCGTGCCATGATCCCGGGGGATCATCTCCAGTTCCTTTATCAATTCTGGCTGACGGGCGACACGCTCAAGGGACATACCCCGCTCTTTATCAATCCCTACGAGTTCAATGTCGGTCATGACGCCGATGGCGCGTTTCGCGGTACCTATTACGTTCCCTTCTCATTGTTCTATACGGTGGGTGAGGCCATGGGCGGGCGTGCCTTTGGCTATAACTTCAACCAACTGGTCACCATGTGGATCCTGTTCTTCTTCACCTGGCTGCTGGTCCGCCGGTACAGCCAGGAGGACTGGATTTCACTGGGGGCGGCCGTGGTAGGGCTCTCGATCCCGTACTCATGGATCACCATGTTTGATGGAAGCCCGACCGGCCTCACCATGATGTTGGTACCGGTGATTTTCTGGGCCTTGGATGTCATGATTGCCGAACACAAGGGGTGGGCAGGTGCGGTGGCCGGGTTGGGCCTTTGTCTGGCCGAGAGCGATACCCACGTCTTTTTCTTCTCCCTGCTGGCTGCGCCGGTCTGGTGCGGGTTGAGCTATCTGTTCCATTATCCCCTGCGATGGCCCTCCCGTGCCCTGTGGCGGTCGTTCCTTGTGGCCGCCATCCCTCTCATGCTCTTTCTGGGGGTGGCTCTTTGGCAGATCTGGTATGTGCGGCATTCGGTGCAGGATACCACGCTGGCGACCACGACCCGGTCGATGGAGGAAATCAGAGCCGGTTCTCCGCTGTTGTCGGGGATGGTGCGGCTGTCGAATATCGGGGAAGGCCGCAAAATCTACCTGGGTGGCTATCTGCTGGCGCTGCTGGCGGCAGGAGCCTGGATGTTTTTGCGGGTACGGCGTGCCGGAGCGGATGACCGCAAGCTTCCCCTGCTGCCGGTGGTGCTGCTGGGCTGCGGGATGATGGCCGTGGGCCTATTGGCTACCGGGGTGATGAATCCCGGCGGACCGCGCGTCTGGAAAGTGGTCATGACTCTGATTCCGCCTTACGGCATGATTCGCCAGCCGCATAAGATTTTCTGCCTGATGCCCGTGCTGATTGCGCTGGCATCAGGCATCCTCTGGCCTGCCCTGTTGCATGGGCTGTCTGCCCGCTGGCAAAAGGTGGCACTTCTGGCGATGGTGCTGCCCATCGCCTTCGATTTCGGGTACCGCGTTCATCCCACGGTTTGTCTGCTGGATCGGGAGCAGGGCGCGTTCAAGGCAATTGCCTTGGATGCCAAGGCGGCGGGTAACCTGCGACCGCATTTGCTGTCCTTGCCTATCTGGCCGGGCGACTCGCATTTCGATTCGCTCAACGAATATTATGTCTCCCTTTATGGGCTGCGGATGGTGAACGGCTATGGTGGGACGGTACGTAAGTCGTACCAGGATAACATTTTCCAGCGATTGGAGAGTATGAATGTCGGGAGCCTGTCCGATGAGCAACTGGATTTTCTGCTCAATCGTGGGGTGGGCTACCTGGTGCTGCATGAAGACTGTTTTCCGGAAAAAGTCTCACCGTTTCCCGTGGGCCAGGTTCTGGAGGCGTTGCGGAATCATCCCCGTCTCAAGGGGATTGGCAACGAGGGCGCCCTGTGGGCGTTTAAGATTTTGCCGCCATTAAAACAGTTGGTGAGGCCACCGGCCTCGGCGGCCGATATGGTTTCCGATAGGCCGTTAATAAAATATTTTTGCCCGGCCCGTCGGTTCGAGTTTGAGAATCTTGTGGCGGAATCTCCGATGAAGAAAGGCCCTACTGCGGACTTTCTACAGCTGTCAGCCCGGGGACAGACCGTGGGTGTGCCCTTGTCCATGACGGCATTGGATTTGCCGCTCAAATGGCTGGTAAGGACCAGAGGGAAGGGGGTGGTGCTGGCCGCCAATGTGATGGGGAATGTCACGAATCCGCCCGTCAGGGTCGAGGTGGCCTCGTCCCATTGGGTGTGGGAGACTATTCCCATCTCGATGGGATCCGGTGTGGCGGGGGTGGGAGCCGTTTTCAGTTGGGCGGAAGGAGCCGTTGATCTTGACTCCATTATCCTGACGGCGGGGGATTGGATGAGCCCGGAACCCGGTGCCAGCCTTGAACTGCCTGCCAGTGATTTCTTTCATGCGGGGTACACTCATCCGGAGGAGCGCTCGGTGACCTTGCGGGCGAACTATGAGCCGAGTTCGATCGTCTTTTATGGTCCGAAATTACCGTTGGAAGCCGGGGTTTACAGTATTGAGCTTGTTTTTGACACACCGGCAACCGCAGGGACTTTGCTGGGTGAATTTAATATCCGCTGGCGCGGGGATGAGACGGATCACTGGACGCCGGTAGAGGCTGGGGCGCGGGCGATCCGCCAGTTTGAGCAAAAGGATAATCGGGCCTTTTTCCTGGCGTTTAGTTTCCAGCGCTCCGCTGATGTGACGATTAGGAAGGTCGTGTTGAGAAGAGGGGGATTCACCACTGATTAAAGAAATGGAAGAAATTTGGATGGGGAGTGGGAAAGGAAGATGTTTTGCGGTTTTTGTGTCTGGCAGGAGCCATCCATCAAAAAACGCAAAACGACGTTTCCAGGGAATCTAGGGATAATGAAGAGGGGGTCGGACCGCCTGTTTATTTGAATTCTCAATGTTCCCCAAAAACCGTTGCGGGATTTTCGGGTCGGGTCCCCCCGAACGAAAATGCCGCAACATGAATGATTTATTTCTGGATTTCTTTCATTTCTTCAATCAGTGGTGAAAAATCGCTTTGTTTTGCATCATTTAAATGTGTCTGCCCTGCAGTCCCTGTGCCTGTTCCTTGACAAAAGGGTGGTTCTGACTTAAGAGCTTAGTCGTATGATTGAAAATCTGACTACATCTATCATGGCGCTATTTACTGTGGCCGGGCTGCTGGCACTGCTGAATGTCATTCTGATTGATATCGTTTTGAGTGGCGACAATGCCATTGTCATCGGCATGGCCACGAAAGACTTGAAGGGAAAGGAACGGAAGCATGCCATTATCATTGGGATTATTCTCGCGACCATATTACGGATCCTCTTTGCGTCAACGATTGTGTATCTGTTGCATATTGTCGGGATCAAATTTGCCGGTGGACTCCTGTTGCTTTATGTTGTGTGGAAATTCTATCGGGAACTGAGGTGTGGTGGAGAAGCCGAGGGGGGGAATGAGGGAACGCGCCCGCATGAGGCCCGGAGCTTGAAGAGCGCGGTCTGGTTAATTGTGATGGCCGATGTGTCGATGAGTTTGGACAATGTCTTGGCGGTTTCCGGCGCTTCACGCGAAAATATTCTTGTGCTCGGGATTGGCCTTATAGTCTCCATCATTCTGATGGCCATGGCCTCCAACTATATCGCTTCCAAGCTTGAAAAATATCCGCAGGTCCAGTGGGCCGGGCTGCTGGTGATTCTCTTTGTGGCCATTGAAATGATGTTGTCCGGGACGCATGAACTGGAGGAACAGGTGTTCCATGTCAGTGTGCTTCCCTTCGTGATGTTTGTGCTGGCGATCGGCGGGTTTGCCCTCCACTACCGTTACATCAAGCCGACGGCGGAAGATCGATTGGCCGCCTGGTTTGCGCGTAACTGGCGCGGTTTGCTGATGGCCAATCTGGTTGTCCTGCTGGCGCTGATTTTTTTCGGCGGTGTCATTCACGACTTCCTGATGCGCCATCCCGCCATTCTCTATTTCGCCTGTGCCCTCGTCCTCTTCGTGATCATCGAGGTTGTCGCCACCGTGCGCCACCGTGCGGAGAATAAGTCATCATAGTCTCTGACGACTTCTCATGCTGAATTTTCACGGAATCATTTTGTGACAGTGGGGGGGGCTTGGTGAATTGGTCGATAAAAAGGTGGTGTACCAGTTGGGTGGAGAGAATCCCGGCCAGAGCCATATCTTCCGTTTCGCTGATCGGGGAACCCTGCTGGATTTTCATGATGAGCTGAGCGACGGCGGCGGGATTGAACAAGCCAGTTTTGTTGAGCCGCTCCGGGGAGAGCAATTCTTTGACATAAGGTAAAACGGCCGCGTTAAAAAAACTTTTATGGATGGGGGCGCGGTAGGGCTGTTTGGGACGCCGCCATATTTCCTCAGGCAACCATCGCCGGCCCAGTTTTTTCAGCAAAAACTTTTCCGTCAGGCCGCGTAATTTCAAGGAAGAGGGAAGGTGATTGCAATACTCCACCAGGCGATGATCCAGAAAGGGAAACCGGCCTTCAATGGAATGCGCCATGGCCATGCGGTCTCCCTGCGATGAGAGCAGGTATTGCGACATGAAAATGGAGATTTCGATAAATTGGGCCTGTGCCAAAGGGCTCCATTGCTTGAATTCAGGTGGATAATCCACCTGGTTAAGGATATCGCATGGTTGCCGGTGGAGTTGATGGCGCAGAGAATCCGAGAAGAAACGGCAAGTCCGGCGGTTGTTGCGCCATCGGACCGCGTGAGAATAGAAGGGGGTGTCCAGTCCCGTTTTGTCTCCTTGAAAAAAAGCCGCCAGGAGGGCGGGGCTGTTCATTCCCAGTGCCGTGATGTCGGGATAAAGCCGCTTAAACAGTAGGGAGCGCCATTGGGAACCAGGTTGCCGGGCGCAAAAGCGTCGTATTTTCGCCTCTTTAAAAATGTCATAGCCTGCCAGGAACTCGTCGGCGCCTTCGCCGGTGAGAACGACCTTGTACCCCCCATCGTGAACCAGCTTTGAAAGCAGAAACATGGGGGCGGGGGAGGTGCGCATAATGGGGACTTCGGTGTGCCAGATCACCTCGGGGAAGATACGGCCAATGTCGGCGTGGGTGGCCTGAATGACCTGGTGATCCGTGTTCAGAAATTGCGCCATGTGTTGCTGGAAAGGGCTTTCATCATATTGGGCATCATTGAAGGCAATGGAAAATGTTACGAGGCGGTTACTGGTTCGCTGGTTGATGACGGAGGTGATCATGGAAGAATCCAGGCCGCCGCTCAGATAAGCGCCCACTGGCACATCGGCGCGAAGGCGAATCCGGACGGCATCCACCAGCAGACTCTCAAATTCATCCAGGCAACCATCCAGAGAACGTGCTCCGGCGGGGGTGTTTCCGGCTTTCTCTCCGGAGAACTCCATTTCCCAGTAACGGGTAATGGAGATTTTACCAGCATGGGATAGCAGATAGTGGCCGGGCGGTAATTCAACGATGCCCTGGAATATCGTGCGGGGGGAGAGCGGACTCCAAAACGTGAAAATCTGGTCAAGCGTAATGGGATCAAGGACGGTCTGAACACGCGGGTCAGCCAGAATGGACTTGATCTCGGATCCGAAAATGAGGGTGTTTCCGCTGAGCGTATAGAAAAGAGGACGGACGCCCAGGCGATCGCGTGCCATAAATAATGTTTGATGCTTTGTATCCCATAGCGCAAATGCAAATTGCCCGTTTAAAAGGGATAAGCAGGCGGGCCCGTATTCCTCGTAGAGGTGGATCAATACCTCGGTGTCCGTATGGGTGGAATACCGGTGCCCGCGCGCCTCCAGCTTTTGGCGAAGCTCCAGATAATTGAATATTTCGCCGTTGAATACAATCCAGAGCGTCCCATCCTCATTGGAGATAGGTTGCTGGCCGCCTTTGAGATCAATGATACTCAGGCGGGCATTTCCGAGTCCGACCTGGCTGTCCAGATAGATACCGAATTCATCGGGCCCCCGATGCCGAATCATGGCCAGCATCTGACGCAGGGATGCTTCAGAAGGCGGAACGGCCTCCGCTCGATTTTGTATGCCGACGATCCCGCACATTTAAGTGAGCTCCTTCTTGGAGATTTTCCCTGAGGTTGTTTTGGGTAAGGAGGTGCAAATCTTAATATATTTGGGCATCATGAAATCTTCCAGGTGATTCCGGCAATGTGCTGCTATCTGCAATTCCCCGATGGTCTCATCGTTCACTACGACGAAGGCCTTTACGGCCTGCCCCAGGATTGGATCCGGCACTCCAATGACAGCGGCCTCCACTACGCCCTTGAGTGTGTAGAGGACATTCTCAATTTCCTTGGGTGACACCTTCTCGCCTTTACTTTTGATCATGTCGTCTCTGCGCCCGACAAAATACATGCAGCCGTCTTGATCCATGCGGAACAGGTCCCCCGTGTGACAGACCCGCTCCGCGGGCAAAGGACCGGGCTTGAAACGTCGGGCGGTTTCCACAGGGGATTCCCAGTAGCCACGCATGACATGACGGCCTCTTACCACTAATTCCCCGGGTGTTTCCGGACCTAACCGATGGCCCGCTTCATCTTCCAGCCAAACTTCGGTTCCCGGGATGGCAATGCCAACGGAGCCGGGTTTGCTATCCAGCAGTTCCGGTGGCAGGTAGAGGGTCCGTTTGGTTTCCGTCAAACCATACATGGAGAATAATGTGGCCGAGGGGAATTGGCGGCGAAGCTCCTCGACATGGCGGGGAGGGAGCGCCGCCGCTGTATTGGTAATATACCGCAAAGAAGTTAAGTCGAAGGGCGCTAAATCCAGTTGAATCATCATGGCGAAAAGGGTGGGTACGCCCGGAAAACCAGTCACTTGTTCCTGTTCAATGCGTTTCAGGATTTCCGCCGGGAAGGCGAAGCCGGGTTCCAGAATCAGTCTTCCGCCGAATTTGAAGGTCATCAGTAATTGATACAGGCCATAATCGAAAGAAAGCGGCAGCACATTGATCACCACGTCCGTTTCGACATTCTTGAGATACTGAATAATAGAGGAGGCCGCAAACACCACATTGGAATGATCGGACATGACTCCCTTGGGTTCCCCGGTCGTCCCTGAAGTGTAAATGAGGCAGGCGAGGTCAAGGTCGATGTTTACCCTGGGCGGGGGCAGGGAAGGCGCCAACTCGAGCAGGGGGGCAAAATGGTGGCACCGCTCAGGCAGTGAAAATTCATTGCCGGGTAAACTGCCGCAGACAATCACCGTTTGCAGTGAAGGGGTGTTGGTGATGAGGGGATGCAGCAGGCCTTCGTGTGCCGTGCGAATGTCCACCAGTAGGGCGGAGGCGCGACAGTTGTTCAATATATACTGCAATTTTTCGGTTTTGGTGGAGCGATTGATGAAGACGAAAACCCCGCCGGCTTTCAGTGACGCAAAGATGGACACCACGGCCTCAATGGAATTCGGAAGGTAAATTGCCACGCGGTCGCCACGCTTCACACCCTGTTTGATCAGCGTGTTGGCCAGGCGGTTCGCTTTCGTGTCGATTTGGGCATACGTTAAGCGCTGGTTGTCACAAACGAGCGCAATCTTATCGGGCCGGTGTATGGCGCTTTGGTGGAGGAAGTCCTGTACGAGCATAATTCACCTTTGGGTTGGAGTGGCTTACTGGAGCGGCTCAACAAGCTCAGGCGGGGCATGTAAATATTCGGCGGCGCGCCGCTTGGATTGAATATCCTTGAAAACGCGCGCCACCTGGTCTTCTGTTAATCCGGTCTCCTGCCCGATTTCCTGATGATTGAAGCCGTGGTTCAATCCATAAAGAATTAAATCCATTTTGTCATAGGGCAGGGAAAAATAAAATTCCTCCTGACTTTGGGAAAGTGAATACGTATCCGTGGTGGGGGCCCGGGTGCAAATGTATTCTGGCAACTGCAAGAATCTTGCCATCCTATAGACCTGTGTTTTGTAAAGATGCGCAATCGGCTTAATGTCGGCGGCACCGTCTCCCAGTTTGACGAAAAACCCCTGATCATATTCGAGTCGGTTAGGCGTGCCGGCAACGGCATAGTTCAGCCGGTCGGCATGGTAATACTCCAGCATCATGCGGGTCCGCTGTTTGAAATTGGAAGCGGCCACAATTCCCAGATAGGCATCAAGCGTCAGGCGTGCTTTAGTGCGTTGTCCGGTGGGGGATTCCGCAATGACAGAAAAAAGGCGGAATTGCTCATCCGCCAGAAGGCTTGGGAGCGTGATTTTTGATTTCCAGTCAGGCCCATATTCAGGGATAACCAGTTTGATGGCGGCGTCTCTGCGACGATAACAGCCCTGGACGGTCAGAATATCCGTGATGTCTTCATGGACCGTTCTGATATCCAGATGCCGGGCGACCTGTTGGCTTAAAGGAAGTGTGTCCGGGGCGGAGTCCCGTTCCGGCATGAGCAGCCCCAGTACGCGTTCCCGGCCAAGCGCCTTGACCGCCAGTGCGCCCACCACGCTGCTATCCACGCCCCCGGAAAGGGCCACGACAACTCCTTTCTTTTTAAATCGCCGCAAGATCTGTTCGCGCATGGTGACCTCGATCTTCGCTGCCGCCGCCGCGCAGTCGAGGTGAAGCATGTCCGCTGAAAAAGGTTTTCTGTTCATGATTCATCATCTTCGGATAGGGGTTGAGCATATATTGCGGACGAGGTCACCGGTTCATCCTGCCCCGGAGATGTCGCTGACCGGGAGGGGGCTTCATCCAGTTTTCTTTCGAGAAATTGGGCGACATTATTGAGGCTGTCCAAGTTGCTTGGAAGCAATTCTCCCGTCTCTATTTGAATATTGTAGGTGGATTCCAGAAATGTCACGAGTTCCAGAATGCCGGTTGAATCGAGAATTCCACCGGCCAGAAAAGAGGTATTGTCCTCAAGCGGTGTTGCATCACCATAGAGAAAATTTAATACGATAAAGGCTTTTATTTCATTTTTATAGTTCATCGTTTGCTCCCTTCTAATGCTTGTTGGCCTTCTCAGGATCTTTTCCGGCTATCTCCGTGGGTGGGGGGGACGTATACGGTCGTGAAAATTCATCAATATCTAAATCTTCAATCCGTCCTTCCCACCAGCGGGAGGCTTCAAGTCGGGCAATCACCTCTTCCGTAAAACGAAATCGAACCACGCGGGCGGGATTTCCAACGACAATGGCATAAGGGGGTACATCCTTGTTTACCACGGCTCCGGCCGCGATGACTGCGCCATTGCCGATTTGCTTGGTATGAGGAAGAATCAAGGCGTTGAAGCCAATCCAGACATCGTTGCCGATGGTGAGCGGGATATAAACGCTTTGATCCTTTTTGCACCGTCCCAGTGCGGCATTGAAAAAGAAGCCATGGGTGGATTTGAATTCCATGGGATGATTCATATTCATGGTTTTGACCCCTCGTGCAATGGACGAGTAGCGGCCAATGGTGGTATACCGATCACACTGGCAAGGGACGAAGCAGCCGCCATGTGTATATAATCCGATCTCAACGTCATAATATTTCTTAAAAATCTGACGTAATGTTCCGGAATAGTATTCACCGCCCTCAAGCTGGCAGACCAGTTTGCGGATCAGCCACCTGAAGTAGCGGCTGTTAAGTCTGTATAAATTGAAAAAAATGGCCCCTTTCACAATGCACCTCATTTCAGCGCCACGGATGCCGGCGACTTCCTCAAGTCATAGAAAAGATAGGTGAATGACCAGGCGCAATGAATGACCACGGCGACGAATCGGGCCCATGCCATTCCCAGGGCGCCGTGGTGTACAAGTAACGCGTTCATTCCAATAAAAATGCAGCCCATGCCGAGGCTCATGATGAACCAGATCCACATTTTGCCTTTGGCCGCCAGCATATAGGCAACCGGAGTTTGCACGCCTACCAGTCCGGCGGTAACCACGGAAACCAGCATGGTCGGCCATCCGGTGGCAAAACCAGTGCCGTAGAAACCCATGATGATTTTGCTGAAAGCACCTGCGATCATCACGGGCATCAAGACAAGTGCGCTTGTTTTGACTAAAACCATCAGAATCATTTTACTTTGTTGATCATCCCCCCTATTCAGCCGGTCGCAGAGAATAGGCATGGCCGCTTGAGCCATAACACCCGGGAAGAAGGTCACCATGGTATACCACTGGTTAGCCGCGGTAAATATGCCCATTTCCGCAAAACCGCTAGACTGATTCACGAGCATGGCGTTACAAATCCAACTGACTGGCATGAAGGTGAGCGAACTTAATGTGGACGGGAGGCTGAACTTCCATAAAATGGCTGACTCCATCAGGCAATTTTTGTATCCAATGGACAGAGACATTTTCGCGGCTTCCTTGCGCAGCGCGGCATACGTCACCATACAGGCCGCTACTTGCGCAAGAACCATCCCATAAATCGCGCCCGGAAGCCCGAAGAGGATCGTCCCTGCCACTCTTAACACCATGGTCAACACCCCGGATATCAGGGATACGCGTGCTATCAGCCGGAACGCTTCGAACCCCGTCAGTGCACCCATTTGAGCACCATTGATGGAGCCTAATAGTAATGAGAATGCGCTGACCTGCAAAAGGGAGGTAAGGTAGGGTGCCGCGATGGCCTTCTCCGCGATCCAGGGACTCAGAACGATTAAAATCAGCGTGGCAGCCGCTCCGAAGAACCAGGACATGACACTCGAGATGCCGATGATTCTTCCGGCCTTGGCGGGATCCGTTGAACGGCATTCTGCGACATATTTTGCCGAGGTTAAACCCAGGCCGAATCCCGCTACGGTCCCGAACATATCCAAAGTGCTTTGGATGATGCCAAATTCACCAAAAACAGATTTTCCCAGAACCCGTGCAATGATAATCGAAGCCAACAGCCCCGAAGCCCGGGTGACCATGGAGGCGATAAAACTCCAGAATGTGGCGCTGGCCAGACGCTGCATAACAAGCGAAGCGAAATGCCTCTGTTTCAAAGACAATAGGATACCCTCGCAACGGATGAATAACTGTTTGTAAAACGAATTCACGGGTTCAAAGTCCCTGTTCTCCTGTCTGGAAAAGCCACGGTTACAGGTCGCCACGGGCGACCTGGTGGTTCAATTGGGGGGCCAGGGATGGGGCGTTAATGGACTACTCGCAAATTGCGTGGAGCGGGGGGGAGCTGGAGAATTACAAAACTCTGGAACTGCACGTTGGCCTCCCGGCCCCGGAGGATGATCTGATGGATGCCCTTGGTTAGAGGAAAGATTTTGGGTACGTACTGGTTGTTTACATCGGATCCATTGCCACGCCAACTCACGACACGTTTTTCGAAGCTGGAGGAGGTGGGAATATCCCAGATCATCGTCGGGTTCTGGGGTTCCGCATCGATGTTCAGATAGCAGGAATTAGCTCCATCATTGGGTGCGTTGACCAGGCTCTGGATGATATAGTTGCCGGGATAGGTAATGGTGAAAGAATAGGCCGCCCGGCCCCCCAAGGTGGGGTCAAGGGTTTGAATCAATTGGCTGAGATAGCCGTTGGTATAGACGAAGGGGGTGGTAATGTCGCCTGCCCCGGACAGAAGCGTCAGCCCTTCCACTGAAGGAGGGGGTGCCTCGACCCCGATCGTCAGATTCGTTTCGACGGTGGCTTTGCCATTGCTCACGCGCAGCTTCCAGACATAGGTACTGCCTGCAGCGTCAGCCGTGTAATTAAAGCTCAGGCTGGTGACATTACCGGTTCCGCTTTGGATCATGGTCTCGGCTCCGCCGTTGACCGAGTCTAGCCACTGCCATGAAATGGGATAGCCATTGGGATCAGAGGCCGTTCCGGAATACTGGACAACGGATCCGGCAAATACCTGAAGCCCAGACTTGGTAGAGTTGATATCGGAGCCGCTCTGGGTAATAGCCGAAACGACGGGTGGCAACCAGGCTGAACCGGATAGGATGGCGTTTGTTCCCGTAGCGCCCGTGAAAGAAATACTCTGGGTGTTTGTACCGGTAATAGTCGGACTGTAACGCACCGTTACGATTTGACTCAGTCCTGCCCCGATACTGTAAGGACTCCCGGAAACCACGCTGAAGGGCGCGGTCACACTGGCGCTACCTGCCAGGGTACCTCCTCCGGTGTTCTGTACGGAAACTGTCCGATTCGTGGTTGAACCAACACTAATGGAGCCAAAACTTAATGCGCCAGGAGAAAGGGCGATGATGGCATTGGGGAGAGAGGGCGCGGTCGCGTACTGATAGCCTCCGATGTCCCATACGCCTGTGCCGGGGCGGGCGGTGCCGAGAAAATCCGTTGTAAAGATCGCGGAAAGATTGGTCCCTACGCCAATGATCGGCGCATTGGTTTGTGGCGTGCCATCGCTGTTCAACAGGGGATTCGTGACCACGCTTGAATGCCGTTCGTTGGGTGCTCCGAGATAGGACTGCCAGGAGGCGATGGTTCTATATCCGAGACCAATTCCGTTATCACCTAGATTTGCCCAGAGATTGTAGTCGAGTCGTGCTCCGGGGGTTGCGCGATAGAAGGCCACCCCGGTCCAGGCACCGCTTACGACATTATTCAGCAAGGTCGGACTGCCACCAGAGAGCATGATGGCATTGAAACCGTTGACGTTGACGCCGAAAATGGTGTTGTTGGCAATTTTTCCCATAAAGTTGCCCCCGCCCCCTACGGTGATGACGCCGAAGCAAGCTTGTGGAACGGTTGGCTGCAAAAATATATTGTTGCAGATTACGGCGTTGGAAATCACGCTGTCCGTTGTTTCTGCTTCCAGGTACACATGCGCGGTGTTATTCACCCCGATGTCGCCACCAAATTTATTGCGTGCGATCATCAGATTCTGCAATTGTCCGAGTGTTTCAATGTAGATATGAATGCCGTCATGGTGGTAACGATTGCTGCCCGTATCCCACTTGGCATATTCGTGGATGTAATTGTCCGCAATCAGCACATTGGAGGCGAGTTTTCCGGTGACGCCCATTGCAAACCCATGATCGGTGTTATAGAGGTTGTTGCTGACAACGGTGAGACCCAGCGTAGCGCCTCCGTACTGGTAATTGATTGCCCAGTGGACATCGGATAGGGTGCAATTACTGATTGTAAGCCAGTTCTGATTGCCGCAGTAAATAGCTCCATCCGGGGGGTCGAGATCGGTGCTATCATTCGGATCGGTATGAACATAAAGGTTCCGGATCGTCAGGTTCCGGATCACCGTGTTATTGCAGCCTCCTGCATTGATGCCTACGCTCTGCTGTTGGTGGCCGAGAGCCGAGCCGTTGTCAGTGTTCTCGATAATGCCATTGCTACCGCCATCAATAATCAGGTAACTGTACTGATTCAGGTTCAATGCGCCATAGGTCGAAAAAGCCGGATTGCTTAATTTGGCCCCGGGTTCAAATCGGATCGTGATGGGATTGCCCGCTGTCCCGCTGGCAAGCACATTGAGCGCATCGTTAATCGTGTCGCACAGATGGACGGTGTCCCCTGGACTGATTCTGCCGGTGCCGGCAACCCAGTTGGCGGCCGTATTAAGCCATGCCGCAGAATGGGCATTCGCCGCACTGCTGCCATCGTTTGAACCCCGTGACGTTTGCGCGACAAAGAGGTCAGTGGCAAAAAGCTGCCCTGAAATAGTGGCCGAAAGAACGGCCCAGCCAAATATGGCGATCCCTTGTGATTTGCAACGCTTCATAACTAAGCCTCCTCTACTTTAGCATCTATTCATTACGGATACATCTCTTTTGCCGGATAATAAATGACCCTCCATTGCGTTTGGATGGTTGAGGCCGACTGTGGCCGCGGCGCAGGAAAGGGGCTCCTGGGCTCCCTCAAAAATATGAAATGCGACGCTGGAAATCACGGCGAGTTGCAGATAGAAGATTTCCTCGATCTGGTCAAAGTAGGCTACCGAAAGAAAATTGACGATCGTAATAACGAGAGAGCACCCGAGTCCCCAGAGAAGTTTTTCCCCGGGTTGTGATTTTTCTTCAGCCTGTTGTATGGCAAGACCTATGTTTTTAAAGCAGCGAATAAAAACCAAGATCAGAAGCATGATGGCGAACACTCCCGAGCGGACTCCTGCCACCAGGAATTGATTGGTAATGTCTGCGCTGCCATCGATTTCGAGCTGATAAGGGATCCAACTGCCGGTGTTGTCGGTTCCTGCCAGCCACCAGGAATCAAAGTGGTTGATCGCCTGGTCGATCAGGAAGGCCCGATGCCATCCGCTGCCGCCCATCACATCGCTCATCCGTGTGAAAAGATACCAGACCGGCGCCTTCATAAAAAAATGCAGAGAAATAAGCACTAGTAATAAACTCCAGCGGAAAAAACGGAGATGATTTCGCCACGGCCAAAGAACCAACGCCATCAATCCGATGAGATAGGCTAACAAGGGGCCGCTTGAGCCGCAGGCCAAGGTGATCACGGTGGCGGCAATGAATCCCACCAGAGGAACCTTGCGCTGATGCGTTTGGAAATAGTGTGTTACAAAAAGCGGCATGAGGGTGGCGCCTAAAACTCCGGCTGTAATGGCGTTGCGAAAAGGCCCCTGAGCTCGATAATAGCCGGACCTGAAAACAGGGATGTCCGGAAGCCCCCCGAAGATCGTGAAAACATTCTTGCCGGTCATGGCCTCCAGAACCATGAAGACCATAAGCGGAACGAGCAACCAGGCGAGAGGGCTCAACAGCATTTGCAGGTCCTGACCATTACGAATCAAGCACCGGAATAGGAAATAGGAAAACAATACATTATAACAAGAGCCGAGTTGGAAAACGAGGGCCCCTGAGGTGCCTCTCGAAGCGATATAGGCAATTGTGGAAACGGTCATGAAGACGATCAGGCTCTGGTCGATGGGATTCAGGGTAAGTTCTCTGAACTCGCCGCGAACAAGCACTCGCAGAAACCCTGCCAGTAAGATGATCCGGACAAGGGTGAAGTTCATGCCTCCGATATCGATGACCTGGCCCTGGGTTACGTAGCAAACGGCGGAAATTAAGCCTAGCGCCGCCCATGGGCGTGACAGGAATACAACCATTCCTGTGAAAAATAGCGTCAATACTAATCCTAACGCAGTCATGTTCTTGAAGACAGAATGTCCCGGTATACTTGGAGAAGTTTTTCGCCAGCGGCAGTCCAGGTGATGCCGGGCGCCGTGCGGAGGCATCCCTCGCGCAGTTTGGCCCGGAGTTCATGGTTTTCGCAAATCATGGAGAGATGGCGCGTCAATGTTTCAACATCGCCCACCCGATGCATTAAACAATTTTCCATGTGTTTACAGATATCCGGACAGGCATCAGATACGAGTGGAACACAACCGCTTCCTATGGCTTCCGCCATGACCAGCGGAAACCCTTCGGTAAGGCTTGGCAGCACCAGAACGTCGCTTTTGCGCATTAAATCAGGGATGTCATTGCGCTGGCCAAGGAGTTTGACGCTGGGATGCGAGAGAAAAGGCCTGAGTTTAATTTCGTAGGCAGGCAGAAACTTGCCTGCAATCAGGAATTCCCCCGTTTGGATTGCGGATGACCGGCACCAGGCTTCCAGCGCAAAGTGCAGGCCTTTCACCACGGTGCAAGCGCCAACGAATAAGACGGTGCGTGGATGCCGGGGATCCGATGGCATTTGATCTGCGTAAAAAATTTGATTGTCGAACCCATACGAATGGCGCACAAGCTTTTCACGCGGAACGCCCTGATCTAAAAATGTCTTCATGACAAAATCAGATGGGCACAGGATGTTATCCGCCAGACGATATTCTTCTTCTTCTTTAGTAAGAATGGCGCTGTTATAAGCATGCTCATCGCCAGATGGCAAAGGGACGCCAATCCGGTCACATTCCTCATTGACGACTCTATAGCCGAAGCGTGTATGCGTGTTGGGCCGCTCAAGAACCGTGCAGATGCCCAGTTTAGCGGCCGTTTGTAACGTCCGTAAGGCGCCGAGAGGCCATGTATGAATAATATCAATCTCCCCGGCCAATTTCTCAATTCGGTGTGCGACGATGAAGTCATGAAGGGCACAGGCCCCCATCCTGCCAAGGAGTTTGTAGGGAATGCGTAGCTTCCCTCTTGCCAAAGTCGGGTGGACGTGTGCGGTTGAGGGGATCGGTCTATAAAGTACACCCGGGAAGACCTGCAGTTCAGCTCCGGCGGCAGCGAGCCCCGTCACCTGCTGCCAGGCGGTGTGGCAGATGCGTTGTGCTCCCAGCTTGTGAGGAAAGCTGTAAAGGACGCGAATGGGTTTATTGGGATTCATGGGGATTCTTCGAGTAGGGCCGTCATTTTGGAAAAGCTGCGTAACTTGGCGATTTGTTTTGCTCTCAGGAAGGTGGCGGAATCTTCTGGAATAAGAATTTCCCGCTTGAACAATTTCCACAGAAGATAGCCGGAAAACCGTAGGGCGCTGCCAATCAAATAGGGTGGATGACTGGTGCGGCGTGCGCATTTGAATAATTCAAAAGCGGGGTGGGAGTCAAATGCGGCATCCATCAGGCCCGCACGGAACAGGCCCTTCCATTTCCCGTCGGCGCTTGATGAAGGACGGTAATGGAGGACCGGGAGCCGCGGGTTCGCCTCGACCGTCCAGCCAGCGGCCATGACGGCAATCTGAGCCAGCCAGTCTGAGCCGCCGTACTTGAGCGGGTGATAACCTCCGATTTGCTCGAAGCAGGAGCGGCGGAACATTTGTATCCCTCCCGCAACAGAGTCTGCTGAGTTGCTTTTCCGCGCCTTCCAGTCATTTCCGCGACGCTCGTAAACAACGCCGCCGGTCATTCCCAGTTTCGGATTGTTGGAAAACATCCCGAGAATCGATTCGTAGTAAGTTTCGGATTGGGGCGTAATATCCGCGTCCAGGACACCCACGAATTCGAATTCTGCCGTGGCCGCTAATCGGTAGGCCTCTCCAATGGCGCGATACTGGGCGCCGAAGTCCCGCTTCATGCCTGCGGGCGTGTGGTGGAGCTGGATCCAGGGATTCTTCTCGGCAAAGTCCGTGATGATCTGCGCCGTCTGGTCCGTGGATCCATCATCCATGATGTGCCAGGCGATCGGGGGAATGCTTTGTTGAAGCACCGAGGCAATCGTACCCCCGATGTAAGCGGCTTCATTCTTGGCAGCGGTCAAAAGAATATATCGTGTTTTCATGTGAACAGGAGGCGACATCAGGCGGTTGGATAAAAAGAATTGCGTGAAACCAACGAGCGACCGGTGAAAAGGTACAATAAACCCGCCATGCTTCGTTTCGTTTTATGGCGGTAGGTATGGCGCTTTCCGGCATGAAAACTGAAGGCAACGCTATATCCCATGGCGCGGAGCAACATGTGGAGACAGGCAATCAGGTAGTAACAGGCAAAAACGGGTGTGGGATGATGTTTTTTCCAATATTGTAAGTCAGCCCGTTGCATTTCGACATAGAAGCGAATCGGGTCGTTGGCTGAACTTGCGCCACCGAAATGGATGGCCTCTGCGGTTGGCACAAAGGCCAGACTCCAGCCCGCTTCCCGGAAACGTTTGCACCAGTCCATATCCTCGCCATACATGAAGAAGCTTTCATCCAGTAAGCCGGTCTGCTGAATGGCCGCCCTGCGAACTAACCAGAAGCAACCGCTCAAAATGTCGACGGTTTGCAGGTCATTTTGTGGCCAGTATGAAAGGGAATATCCTGTAAACAGTTTCACTTCTGGGAAAACGGTGTCCAGTGCCAAAGCCCGGCAGAACATATTCCATAAACCAGGGAAACCCCGGCACGTGCGTTGTGTTTTCCCGTCGCCACCGAAAATATGGGGACCGGCCATGCCGACACCCGGATTTTTTTCGCAATAATCGACAAGCCGGGTGATACAGTTCTCGCGGACTTTGACGTCGGAGTTGATGAAGCAGAGATATTGTCCCTGACTTAAGGAGGCGCCAATGTTATTGGCTTTGGCAAACCCGAGATTCGCCGCGTTTTGGATGAGCCGCACATGGGGAAAATATTGGGCAACCCATTCGGCGGATCCGTCCGTAGAGGCGTTGTCGACAACGATTATTTCCATTGGATATGGGCATGTCTCAGGAGCGAGGGTGTTCAGGCATTGAATGAGATAGTTCTTCGTATTCCAGCTCACGATGATCATGGAGACAACCACTGGAGGGGTATTGCTGTTCATCCATTCACCTCAAGTCTGTTGGGAATGTTGGTACGCCATGACCTGCTGTTTCAATATTTTTACAAGCGCTTGGGGGAGCGCCATCCAGTCGTAATCTCCGGCTAATTTAGTCCGGAAAAAAACGCTGTCGTCACCGGAATTGATGGGTAATCGTTTCAAGGTAAACGGAGAGTCGGTTGGGCTGGTCCGGCCAATTCGGGTTGTTACTCCAAAATCATAACCGGCCTCTTGCAATAGTTTTGAAAAATGGATGGTGAAATTGTGGTCTGCAGAGGGGAAAGCGTAGGGATAAGAAAAAGACGATGCGACACCAAGTTGATTCTTGATTGTGGTTCTGGATATTTCAAGTTCTGACCGAATCTGCGGAACATGGAGTTTATGGAGGACAGGATGGCTATGGGTATGGGAGCCAAATTCTATTCCTGACTGGCTGAGTGCGCGTGCCTCACTCCAGGTCATGCAGGGCCGCCCCTTGAAGGGGATGGAAGTATTCCCAATATAAGCCGTGGGCAGAAAGACGGTGGCTCCGAATCCGTGTTGTTGCAGGATTGGAAAGGCGGTTGTAAAGAAATCGCGAAATCCATCATCGAACGTCAGTATAACCTTTTTCCTTTTCCTGCCCCAATCTTCAGGGTGGTGTGTCTTCAAGCCCTCGCACAGTCCCATGGCTTTGTAGCCTTCGGTTTTCAACAAGGCCATATGGTCTGCAAAAACGGCCGGGGTGGTGCAGGTTCTGTAATAGGGGGCGATGGAGGCTTCTGAATCTTCCGAAATGCTGTGATACATCAAAACGGGTGTCTTTTTCGCTTGTGCTGCCAACGAAATAGAAAGCAAAGGGTGGATCATGTAGACAGAAATTAAACGGTCGATACGCAAGTCTCCTCCTTCATCGTCATGTGTTTTCGTTGGTTAGGGAGTCGACCAAATTGAAATAATCTTTTTTCTTCAGATCCCATCTGTATTTTTGAACATATTCAAATCCGTTTTCGATAAGTTGGTGGCGCAATTCTTCATTCTGCGCGACCTTCAGGATGGCCTGGGCCAAGTCATGCTCATTGCCCGAATCGAAAAATTGAACTGCAGAGTCCTTGAAGTAGTGTGTATCAATTGCGGTTCGCGAAGCAATCACAGGCACACCCTGTGACATATATTCCAGAATTTTCGTACTATAAGCTTCGTTACCGAACGAATTGGCTCTTTTGGGGACAATGCCCAAATCTGTGTTGGCAAGGATCTCCGGGATGGCATCGAGGGAACGCGGCCCCTTCATTTGCACCCGGCTTTCCAGTCCCAACTGCTGGATGAGGCGCTCAAGTTCGCCTTTTTCAGGACCATCGCCATAAATATTAAATTCTGAATTCGGGATTTGATCCATGATCTGTGCAAATGCCTTGATGGCAATGTCGACGCCCTGATGCCATTGAAACCCACCTGGGTAAACAATCACGAATTTGTGATCGTTCCGATTCCGGGCGTGAGGATAGAACATCGTGAGATCGAGGTAATTTACAAACGACGAGCATTTGTTTGGGGGAACAGCGCGCGTGGTGAGTGTGTTGAACCAGATATCATTGGCCGCAATAACGTGATCCGCAAAGCGCGTTGAGGCCTGCTCCATTTTTAACAGTAGCCGATAGGATAAGGAATCCTGTGTTGCTTGAAACTTGCTTAAGTAGAATTCGGGGACAAGGTCGTGAATGTCCAGAATCACCTTGGTGCCCAGTAGTTTGGGGAGCCAGGCGGCAAAAACTTCAAAATCCGGCACAGAGTGAATATGGATGAGGTCGTAAGGATTTTTCAAGTGATTCCATGACACCACAAAGGAAGATTTTATCCAGAATTTCAGAATACGGATGAGATAGGTGACGGGGCTTTTTTCGTCGCGCTGCCGTTGTTGAATGCGGTTGATCGAAACACCGTTTACATGGCCGTGTTGTGGTTTCCCTTCTGCGCGCAAGCCGATGGAGTCCACGGTGTCGCCGCGTCCTGCCAGAGCCTCGGCGTATCGAATAATGCGGTTGTCGTTGTCGTAAAACGAATAGGCCATCATGCAGATTCTTTTTTGTGAACGGGGGCGGATACGTTCGGGTTTTTGTGCCCAGAACCGGGCCATCTCCCGTGGTAAGACATGCCAATAATGTCCTTGATATCGTGATGACAGGTGCTCCAGAAATGACTGATACCTTTCCACGGGGTAATAGGGACGACAGTTCTCATCATGATTGAAGATCATATAATCGGGATGGCTATTGAGAAGCGCCATGCCGCCCGTTTCGGCGATCCAGTCCAGCTTGCGCTTCCAGAGATTCGTGTTCGCCATTTGCAGGAGCACAAACAGAGTATGGTCTTGAGCCAATGTGTAGGGGAGTTCCACATAGCCAGGGCGATGTCCGAGTCCCTCAATCCAGAAAGGGAAAATGGTTCCCACCCCTTCGGGTTGTGGCTCAAAAGGATCCGTGTCAAAGGTTGACGTGTCATATTCTACGTCCAGTTCGCGAATCCAGTTCAGATTGCGGATCATGGACGGGGCGCGAAAACCTGTTGCCTGCCATTCCTTGATTTTTTGATTGATAAGAGGGGCCCGCCGTTCAAACACCCGCCGACTCATGAACGTGTACGCATCGTGATAGAGGCCGTGAACACCGACTTCAAACCCGCGGGCAACCAGCTCTTTTAGAAGTTCTGCGGGAACAACATAGCGTTTTTCAGGAACAAAATTAAAACAAGAACGAAACCCCAGCCGCTCCTCAATTTCGGCGAGGGGGAGGCAGTGATCCAATCCCCGCCGGGTATCCACATCGTGAGTCAAGACGAGGGCAAAGGTCTTGTTTTCGGGCCAGCCTTCCCAGCCGGGAGGGGGTTTGGCGGCAGACTCGAGGATCGGCCAAATCTCCTTTACCGCTTTCAATTTGTGGCGCGCCAGGGCCTGGCGTAGAGCGAGTTCAAACGTCTGGGGGAGGGGGGCCTTTGCCTGGTAGCAAATCCACAACCAAAAAGCAGAGAGTGATAATTTCATGTTCAGAGTGCTTTTAGGATGGTCCGTTTAAGAAGGAGGGCATGAAGGGCTTTGTTTTGTTAAGAATCGTGCCCATCGTTGAAAGGCCCGTCTGGCTAAGCAAGTCTCTGGCTTGAATGGCCTTCGCCACAGATCCGGCACCCGCTTCGAGAATGAGCAGAATACCGTCGAGCGAAGGAGCGATCCGCAGCGCCATGCTGATATCGTTCACGGGCGGCAGGTCGAAGATGACGTAGCGGTATTTGCTGTCGCTGAGGTTTTTGGCAAGCCCCGAGAGGCCGGTGGCAAAATTGATTTGCGCGGGATTACCTGTGGCCTCACAGCAGTTCAACATATACAAGTTGGGCTCAATGATGACAGTGTTGCCCTGGCCGTCACCAAGCAGGCTTGTCATGTGTGAGGTCGGTCCCTGGGGTAAAAGACGATGGGCAGACGAATGATCGACGTCGGCATCCACGATTAATATATGGCCGTCATCATTACGTGCCAAAGCCGCCGCGAGTCCGGCTGCGATCGTCGACGCACCGGCGCCGTAGTGGCAGCCGGCGATCCCCAAAAGATAGGACCCTCCGTCTGGTTTCGCGGTTAAAGCGATGATGCGGTCACGTAGTGCCTCGCAATAAGGGCGAAGCTTGTCCTGCAGGTCGATATAGAGGCGGGAGGGTGTGCCGCTCAATCTACCCCGGGTGTTGTATTCTTTCTTTAAATGGCGATCCGTGATGCGAGCGGACCGCTCAGAGGAATTGATATGAGGAATGGAGAGCAGCAATGGAAGCCCCAGACGGGTGGCAACCTCTGCGGGTCTTTTAATGGAGGTATTAATGACGCTCTCCCGGAAGAATGCCAGAAACAGCCCGACCGATAATCCGAGGATAATGGCAATACTCATTTTCTGGGGCACCATTTTACGGTACTTGCTGATGGGATACGACGGGGGCTGGATAACCACGACACTTGAAATCTTGGCGGCATCCAACGCGTTATCGACCCGCGCCTGCTCAAGACGCTTTGAGAAATAACAATAGTTCTGCTCTTGAAGCTCCTTGTTGCGCTGAAGTTGAACCATGCGTTCATCGATTGAGGCGAGATGTTTTGACTGAGCCTGTGCTTGATCTAATTGTTTTTTGAGTACTGCAATCTTGGCCCGTAGGGCCGCCCCCTCGGCCTCTTCTGCTCTCAAGGATAAGCCCCATTCTTGCGCGCCTGCGACAATCACCACATTCGTTAATTCCGCAGGAATCTGTTTATTTTTCCGAATTTCATCTTCCACTTCTTTTTGAGCCTGTGTGATCTGCGCACGAATCGATTGAACTGGCCCGCTTGACGCCATATAACTGTAGAGCAATTCCGCCTCGCGGTTTTGCAACTGTTTTAAACGATCCATCAGAAGATAATAGGTTGATGACGGGAAGGATGTCTCCCGTGTAGGCATGACTGTCTGCATATTGGTCGAGGTGATCGAGAGACCTGGACGCATCATATTGACTTTAGCCTCACTCGCCGCCAGGGCGGTTTCGGCTTCCCGTTGTTGACGTTCCAGATCCTCCACTTTTGCCAGGGCGACTTTGGCAGACTCCTCGAGAGAGATGATCCCGGTGTCCATTTTCAGCGCACGCAGTTCCGCTTCGGTTTCAGTGAGTCTGGAACGGAGCTGATCCGTTTGTTGGGACAAAAATTCGTAGGTGCCGGCATCCCGGTGAATCTCTGCATGTTTTTCCAGATAATGATGAATCAAGGACGCGAGAAAGTCCTGGGCCAGCGCGGGGTCGGATCCTTCAAATCGCAGATAAATAATATTACTGTTTAGAATCGCTGAGACACTCAGGTTTAGCAGGACATTGCGAATGGTCAGGAATTGTTGTGTGGCGTTGGTTTCCGCCACCCCGAATCGTTTTAATCCGATATCATTCACCACTTTTTCAATTTGATCCCGACTTTCCAGGATGGCGATTTCCGAATTGATAACATTAACACCGGGGGCGATAACGCTGCTGTTTGCACTGGAGGCAAGGGGAGGCGCCTCGCTGACATACCTTACCAGTAGCTTGGCTTCAGAAGGGTAGGTGGCAGGGGTCAGGCGAAATACAGCGAGGGCCGCCACGACGCCGGTGAGAAAACAAATAAAAATAAGCCATCGATTGAAATAGATGACCGAACAAATCCGTTCCACATTGTCAGGAGTCAGAAATTTGCCGTCGATTTGTTTTGTCATGACGAGGCTCCAGTCAGGAAACAGGATTCAGTAGACAGAATGTCGCGTTATGAGCGATGAGGATAAAGCCAAGTCCCAGCCATTTTCAGCAAGGGGAGAGGGGCTTGCCGGAGTAAAACGCGAACCCATCCAGTGTGTGTGACAGGTTTGGTTGTAAATTTTTTTAACCGGTAATCATATCGGAAATAATCCAGCGGACTTTCTCTGCATCCCCACCCAAGTTTGTAATGGCGAAGTCCATGATGGGCGGCGTCGGTTCTTCCCATGGACAGGGTTTTATATCCTTTTTGTGCGTATCTGAGGATCGCGGCCCACATGAGCGCGTTGTTACCACGGAAGTCGTGGACGTGTGGGTCTGAAGCGCCATATTTAAATAACGCCGAACTCCCAAAATTAAAATATACTGCTGTTGCAAGGTTAACTCCTTTCCTATGGGCGATTCCAATTTCTCCAAGACCTGGCATCAGGATGTTGTGATATACTTTTTCGAAAAAATTCCAGGGCTGGGGGGGAATCCCCTGTTTCCTGCGAGTTAAAAGATGTATCCTGAAAAACTCATGCAGGTCTTCAAGCGTGCGGGTGAATCTCACTTCCACCCCGCACGCTTGCGCTTTACGGATCGCGGTGCGAACTTCGCTTCTCAATCCTTCCCAAAGCGCAAGGGGAGTTTTTTTTAAATCAAGTTCATGCCGCCAGAGGATCTCCGATGCCGGCGTGACTTCCGGCCAGTGCAGATCATGGCGCACCTCCAGATATTGCCATCGATGTAAAACACCGGTTTCACGTAACCGGAGAAAGATCTTTTCGATTTCATTGGATGGGGCGAGCCATTCGCAGTAATCCGAAAAGGGGAGGGAAACTCCCCGCCGGCCGGTCACCCAGCTGTGAACATGCATTAACGGAACCAACACATCAAATTGAGAGCCGCGCATCCGCGTCAGATACATCGGCTCAAATCCGTAGCTCTGCGATAAAGTCTGCGCCCATGCCCTGGTGTGGAATACACAGTGGCTGCCACTGGATAAGACGCGATCATCCCAATTCGGGTCATCCAGTGGATTAACCGTTTTAAACTCATTGTCGCTCACGATGGGGCCGTCTTTAATAGGTTCAATATTTTGATTACGGGATGTCAAGGTGTCGGGGACGGGACGCGGCTCTTTCTTGCCGTTACCCATTCGGCGACTCCAGCGACTACCTGGAAAATCTGTTCTTGAGTCAATTCCGGATACATGGGCAAAGATACTTGTTCGGAAGCGCAACGTTCCGCAATCGGAAAGCAGCCTCGTTCTAAACCGAGAAACTGATAGGCTTCCTGTAGATGGAGCGGGATCGGATAATGGATGCCGCAGGCGATGCCCTTCTGATCCAAGTGCTTGATCAATCCGTCCCGATCAGGTGTTCGAATGGGGTAAATGTGATAGACATGTTTCACTCCGGCCGCGGCAACGGGGCAAACAATTCCCGGCAGGTTTGCGAATAAGGTTGCGTAACACTGGGCATGGTTTCGGCGTGCTTCGTTGGCGGCCTCGAGATGTTTGAGTTTTACGCTTAGAATGGCGCCTTGAATACCGTCCATCCGGCAGTTCCAGCCAATAACGCTGTGGATGTATTTCTGAGGCTGACCGTGTTCGCGCAGTAACCTGATGTGCTGGGCGAGGTTCGCGTTATGGGTGACAATGGCGCCGGCTTCCCCATATGCGCCCAGGTTTTTGCCGGGGTAAAAGCTGAAGCAACCGGCATCGCCGATGGAACCGGCCGGGCGTCCTTTATATTCGGCACCGTGTGCCTGAGAGGCATCTTCGACCACCAGTAAGCCGTGACGGCGTGCGATCGCCATAATGGCATCCATATCCGCCATCTGACCGTATAAGTGAACCGGTAGAATCGCCTTAGTTTTGGCGGTAATGGCGGCTTCGATGCGTGCTGGATCCATCAGGTAGGTGGCTTCGTTGATGTCGATAAAAACAGGGCGGGCGCCACACAGGGTGAGCGCTTCCGCCGTTGCCATAAAGGTATTGGGGACGGTAATCACCTCATCCCCGGGTTTAATGCCCAGGGCCAGAAGTGCGAGCCATAGCGCATCCGTTCCGTTTCCCACGCCGATCGCCTCTGCGCATCCGCAAAAGGCGGCAAATTCTTCCTCAAATTTTTTTACGAAGGGGCCGCCGGCGAATGACGCGCTGTCCAGTACTTCCTGGATGGCGGGATTAATTTCGTCACGGAGTTGGGCATACTGTGCCTTGAGGTCGAGAAAAGGGATCTTATTCATCGTTCATAACTCCCTTCGTCTTAAAATGTGGGCCGGATTACCTGCAACAACCGTATTAGGCGGCACATCATGGGTTACCACGCTGCCGGCCCCCACCAAAGCGTTCTCCCCGACGGTAATTCCGCAAAGAAGGGTGGCACTGGAACCAATGGACGCTCCCCTTTGGATCAAGGTGGGAACGCAGACCCAATCCTTTTCCGTCTGCAGGGTTCCATTGCTATTTGTGGAACGGGGCAAGCGGTCATTAATGAACGTGACGTTGTGGCCGATGAATACATTGTCCTCGATCGTTACGCCCTCACACACAAAGGTATGGCTGGAAATCTTGCAGGACTTTCCAATTTTTGCTCTTTTTTGGATTTCAACAAAAGTTCCGATTCTGGAACCATCGCCGATTTCGCAACCGTACAAATTGACGAAGGCGCAAATGATCACGTCCTTGCCCAGTTTAACATCGGGCGCAATACGCGTGAAATCAGGTTGGAGCGGGGGCATGTTCATCCGTGATACTCCGCAAACGTGGTTGAGGCCAGATCGTCAGGAAGGTTGACGCGTTCCCCGCCGCGTTTGATCGATTCGCTTGCCGATTCAAGAATCGCCACAACCTGGAGTCCCTGATAACCGTTCGACAAGGGAGACTTATGGCTTTGGATGCAATCAATAAAATGTTGGCACTCGACTTTCAGTGGTTCTTCCTGCTTTAAATGGGGCGCCACCATATCCCCGTAGTGATAAGAATAATGGAATTCACCAAAGGTGTCATAATGGGGAGGGGTATCCACATGCTGGTCGTAAATACGAATTTTTTGAAAGGGTTCCAAGTCATCGTAGACCAACATTTTTTTGGTGCCGACAATGGTCATCTCCCGTACCTTGCGCGGGTCGAGCCAACTGCTATGGACCATCGCAAAACCGCTGTCATTGAAGAAAAGCGTGAGGTTTGCAATGTCCTCGGTGGCTTCGTTGACATTGCCCTTTCCGTGGCAGTTGACGGACGCGGGCCACTTGTTCAGCAGGTAGGCAATAATGGACAGGTCGTGGGGGGCCAGATCCCATACGACGTTGATGTCGTTTTGAAAAAGTCCGAGGTTGAGCCGGCGAGAACTGATGTAACAGATTTTGCCGAGTTCTTCTGAATCGATAATTTCTTTGATTTTACGGATGGGTGAAGAATAGAGAAACGTATGTCCCACCATCAGGGTGAGATTCCTCTGTTTGGCGAGGGTGCAAAGGCTGCGGCATTCCGCGACTGAACTTGCCATGGGTTTTTCGATAAAGGTGTGTTTTCCGGACTCCAGTGCGGCTTTGGCGAGGGAATAATGCAGATGAACCGGAGTGGCAATGGCAAGCGCTTCAACCCCCCCCTCTCGCAACATCAAGTCGAAGTCAGAGTAGGTTTCGACTTCGGGATATAAATCATGGAGGTGTGCCAGGCGCTTGAGGTTAAGATCGCACACCAGTTTGACATGGCAGTCTTTGATGCTTTTAAAGTTGCGGACCAGGTTGGGGCCCCAGTAGCCACACCCTACAATGCCGATATTAATGGGCCGACTCATAAGTGTGCTCCTTAGTTGGAAGACAGATTGTCTCCATCATTTGTTCTGCCAAAACCATCGGTGTTTTACTGATGATCATCAGATCGAAGAGAAACGACCGGCGTCGTTCGTACGTGATGTCCAGCCGCATCATTTCCCCAAAAGAAGTTTTGTTTTTACCACTGACCTGCCAGAGTCCCGTCAGGCCTGGCAAGGTGTCAAAGCGCCGCTTATGCCAGCGGAGGAAGGTTTCGAATTCGTAGGCGAGACAGGGACGCGGTCCCACCAGACTCATGTCGCCACGCAGAACATTGATCAGTTGGGGGAGTTCATCCAGGGCGCAGGCACGCAGGAATCGGCCCATCGGAATAATCCGGTCGTCTTTTGCTTCATCCAGTTTTTTCATCGGGGCGTCGGAATGGATAAGTTGCTGAAGATGCGTCCGGTGAATATCCGTCGGGGCATGCGTTTTCATGGAACGGAATTTCAGGCACATAAACCGGCGGCCCAGATACCCGATTCGCTCCTGTTGAAATAGTACCGGCCCCGGAGCTACAAGCACAATGCCAATAGAAATCAGGATCAGAAGAGGGGACAGCAGGATGAGGGTGGTGGCGGAAACAATGATGTCTGTTAGCCGTTTCCACCGGGGAATGGGTTTTGCCAGCAGGACCATCATGAGGAGGTCTTGTGTCGGTGGGGTGTCGTCTGGGGCGAGAGTGGCGTCTGCTTCTGTCCCCGGGTTTACGGGTGGCAGGGCCGCGCGGCCTGAGTGTACTGAATGTAAAACGCCATATCCGAGCGGTTTGACCTGAGTGTCAGAAGCGGTCATTCCGGGCTTTTGTTCGGGGTAACAGAGAATATGCCAGTCGAAAGCAAGGTGTCCCGACATCAATGAGAAGTTAAGGTTTTGCGCCAGATCCTGTGCTCCACCATAATCGGTTTGACGCAGAAGAACGCCGATCCCGTCAGATGCCAACCAGCCGATATCATCGGTTTCCCGGATTCGTTTTTCCAGAATGGTGACAAGCTGACTCACTTCCTGAATGGGGGCCTTGTCAATATGGTAAACAAGTAAGGCGAGCCTACGCCCGTTACGGTCGGCCAGGGCCCGCTCTCGTTGAATCATAACTTTGAAATACTCGGCGGAGGCAATCTTGTCAGGATGCAATTGAGCCTGATAATCAAAAAATCTGCAAGCCGGTTCAAAAATGTGCCGCAAGCGCATGATCACCTCTTTGCCTCATTCGTTTTGCATGAAAGATCTTAAAACGATTTTCGAGGAACATAGACAATATCGAGAGGTTGAAGATAGAAAGGAGTGTGGTCATTTCCTTTGAGGGCACCCTCGAAGTTGAGGTGGTACCCTTTGCTCGTATTTCCTTCCTGTCGGATGACGACGACATTACGTACTTCCGCCCAGGATTCATCGAATCCCCCCATGGCCATGATCGCTTGTAAAGCGGTGAATTGTTTCTGGAATTCGACTCGGCCCGGCTGTTTGACCATGCCCGTGACAAATACGGGCGCCTGTGTTCTCACGATGACCGTAATCTCCTTGGTCTGAATTCTCGATTCAAAGCGATTCAACAGGTCGGCTCGGAGTTCATTGGGGGTCATGCCCTCTGCTTTGACGTCTCCGATCAAGCCGAGGGAAATGCAGCCATCACGCCGGATTTTCTGGACGGTATTCAAATCCGGTGCCCCGAGGAAGCGAATTTCTATTTCGTCTGAAGGAACTAAATTCATGGTGACAATCGCTCCGGGGTCTTTGGGGCCGGCTGGGGATGGATACGAAAAGCATCCGGCTTGGAGCATCGCCAAGGCTGGGATGGCCAATCCAATCAGGATTGGACGCCGATCAACAGAAGCTCGGAAATGTTGTGTATTCATAGGGATCCTTTCTCTGTTCAGATCAGGAGCAAATTGCGGCTCCGCCCCATCCATTATGCGCTGGGCTTGAGTTGCTTTGAATGCCACCTGTGCCAATGCACGAATACTAGTCCAGGGGAAGCGCCAGCGAATATCGGGGATAACCGAAATTGGAACTGCCAAAAACCTGATAGGTCAATGGAAGGCGAGACGAGGGGACGACACAGACTATGGCTCTACCTGAATCTGGTAAAAGTAAGGCCCGTTCGTGGTCGCGTCTAAGTCGGTGTAGGACGTGATCGATTCCAGTCCCTCGATGTGGGACACAATATTGCTGAAGGCGGGCGTTGCCATGAGATTCGTACTGCGCATCACCGTATAGTATTTTCCTGTCGCGCTGGCCCACTGCAGGACATGCCCTGGGCGGCTTAGGTCGGTCAGGGCGCTTAAGGCCGTCAATTTCAACACCGGCGGGGTCATGGTGGCCAGTTCCTGGGAAAAACTGCTTTCCGCCCCGGCATCGTTAAAGGCAACCACGGCAAAGTAATACGTTGTTCCTTCCAGGAGATTGGTGGCGGTGGCGGTGGGGGTGGCCCCTACTGTGATCACGTCGGAATAGACTTGTGAATTCGTACCATAATAGAGTCGATATCCAGCGATGTTGGTTACGGAAGTGTTGTCTTCATTGATGGGCACATCCCAGCCCAAGGTCTCACTAGCCGCTTTGCTTGATAGAGGCCAAGATCCCAGCCCCCCGCCGCCCAGTACCAGTATCCAAGAATAAAATAAGCACAAAAGCTTACTGTAACCAACTTCCGGTATATGTGGTTCTCTCTTCATGAGACCAGTATACGAAAGTTGGATACAAAAGTGAATTTCTCGCATTCCCTAATTTAGAAGGGGTGGAAACCTAGGTGATTTCCCCTAGTTGCCGATCGACCGGCGCCGGTTCAGTTGACAATGAATTTCAGGCGGTGATCATGTGATTGCGGATCGCGTAGCGAATGAGATCGGTGACGGAGTGAAGGTTGAGCTTATGCATGATGTTGGCCCGATGGGCGTCCACGGTTTTGACGCTGATACCGAGGGTTGCGGCAACCGCTTTGTGGCTATTTCCTTCTGTGAGAAGCTGGACAATCTCGCGTTCGCGCGCCGTCAAGCTGGGGAGCCTCTGTGACGGTTTCTGTGTGTGTTGGTCTGGTTTGAGAAAGCCCCCCAGCACCACTTCGGAAGCTGTGCCAGTGAAGAATGGCTTGTGTTGAGCAATCGATTCGATGGCGGTGAAAAGCAAGCGTGTTGTATCTCCCTTGAGAATGTATCCCCGTGCGCCGGTAGCAAGGACTTCCCTAACTAATTGCTCGGACTCATGTACGGTGAGAATAAGCACCTCTGTTTGGGGACGTTCTTTCAAAATCTGGCGTGTGGCCTCCATACCATTTAATTCGGGCATGGTCACATCCATCACCACGATGTCAGGTTTCAATTGGCTGGCCAGTTCCACGGCATGACGCCCGTTCACCGCTTCTCCGCAGATCATCCATCCGGGCTGGTTTTCCAATAGGGCGCGTAATCCCTTCCGGATCAGTTCATGATCGTCGACGATCAAAATCCGCAGAGGCTTCATGGGATACTACTCCTCTTATCGGAAACCATGGCACGTACGGTTGTCCCTTGATCGCTGGATTCAATCGAAAAACGGCCGCCGAGTTGACGCAGGCGTTCTCGCATGCCCGCAATGCCCACGCCGACCTTCGCAATGTGTCCCCCTTCACGATGGACCATGTTGGACGGCAGTCCGTGGCCCTTGTCCTTGATCTCAAGGATGACACGATCATTTTCCCGCCATATCCGGACGGCGGCTGTTACGCTTCCCGAATGGCGGTGAACATTGCCCAGGCTTTCCTGTAGTACCCGGAATAGAGCCTGTTCGGTCAAAGGGGGCAAACGGCCAAGGTCGGCGCTGACGTCGATGGAAACCTGGATTCCGCTGCGTTGCGAAAATCCGATGACGAATTCGTGTGCGGCGGCGGCCAATCCCGCCTCTTCCAGCAAGGGCGGATGGAGCAGGAATGCGATGGTCCTGATTTCACGATTACATTGCTCAACAATGGCGAGGGAGTCTGAAAGAAGAGCGTCATTGTGTCCATCATGTCCTTCAATACGCTGCAGCACCAGCCCGATATTCATTCCTACCGCCGCCAGTTCCTGTGCCGTCGAATCGTGTAATTCGCGGCCAATCCGGCGACGTTCCTCGTCTTGCAACTGGATGAGATGACAGGTGAGTTCGCGTCCTTCTTCTTCCGCATGACGACGCCAGGTGACATCCCGGATGACGCCAGCTAACTGGACGATTCTTCCCGTTGCGTCCCCGATGGGCGTTATGGCGACTTCCCCTTCATGTTTTTCCGGCAGAGCGACGGGATGTTCTGTCCAGATCACGGTGGTATTATCACGAATCGCTTCTTGGAATTTGTTTTCGACAAAGGAGTGAAAGGGGGAGGGAACGACTTCCTCGATGCGCTTCCCGATCACTTCTTCATTGGTGAGACCAGTTCCCAACAAGAATGATTCGTTAACGCAAAGAAAACGGAAACCCTCGTCGGGTTCTACCTGCAGCAGAAAGAGCCGGTCGCGTACCGTATCGGCGATGATGGCGAGCAGGTCGGGACGTTGCAACGCGCAAGGCGTGATAGGGGTGGCCTCGGTGGGTAAGTTCATGGATTCCGGTTCCTCCTTTGACTAGATTTCACGATACGCCTCATCTTGATTTAAGCAATCGGGGAACCCCTGACAAGGCAATCAGGGGTTTCCTGATCAGGAAAAATAAAATTTAGAGGGGGTCTTTCCTGCATTTGACCTTATTCATGTGAGACAGTAATATGTCCGCCGTTTTAAATTAAAGCGCAACGCGGGTATTTCGGGAGAGAGCGGATATGAGCAAAGTATTGATTATCGGGGCGGGTGGGGTCGGCGGTGTGGTGACACATAAATGCGCACAGATGCCGGAAATTTTTGATGAGATTTGTCTGGCCAGCCGCACGGAAGAAAAGTGCAAGGGCATTGCCTCCCAGTTGAAGACCGGGATCCAGACGGCCAAGGTCAATGCGGATAAACCGCTTGAGGTCGTCCGCCTGATTAAAAAGTTCAATCCCGATATTCTGATCAATGTCGCGCTTCCCTATCAGGATCTCGCCATCATGGAGGCCTGTCTGGCGACCGGTGTGGATTATCTGGATACTGCCAACTATGAGCCGCCCGACAAGGCGAAATTTGAATACAAGTGGCAGTGGAAGTATCACCGGGCCTTCCGCGAAAAAGGATTGCTGGCCGTTTTGGGTTGCGGCTTCGACCCCGGTGTATCCAATATTTTCTGTGCCTATGCCCTGAAACATTATTTTGATGAAATCCACACGGTGGATATCCTCGATTGCAACGCCGGGTCACACGGCAAAGCTTTCGCCACCAATTTCAATCCCGAGATCAATATCCGGGAGATCACCGCGCGCGGTAAATATTGGGAAAAAGGGCAGTGGAAAGAAACCGATCCGTTGTCGGTTCATCAGACGTTCTGTTTCCCCGAGGTGGGACCGAAAGAAATGTATCTGATGTATCATGAGGAATTGGAATCCCTGGTTAAGCACATCAAGGGGCTCAAGCGTATCCGGTTCTGGATGACATTCGGGGAACAATACCTGACGCATCTGCGTGTCCTGGAGAATGTCGGGATGACCCGTATTGATCCCGTGATGTATGAAGGCAAACCTGTGGTGCCCCTGAAATTCCTCAAAGCCATTCTGCCTGAGCCTTCTTCGTTGGGGAAAAACTACAAGGGTTTGACCAACATTGGTTGCATGATGGAAGGGATCAAGAACGGGAAGAAACGGAAGATTTATATCTACAACGTCTGTGATCACGCCAAGTGCTGGAAAGAGGTCAAGTCACAGGCCATTTCCTACACCACGGGTGTGCCCGCCGCAATTGGCGCGCGGTTGGTGGTCACGGGCGCCTGGTGTGATGCCGGTGTATTCAACGTTGAACAGTTCAATCCCGATCCTTTTATGGAAGAGCTTAATCACTATGGTCTGCCTTGGAAGGTCAAGCACCTTCGCCCCGACCAGATGCCCGTGAAGTGATCCCCGCCCATTCCGTGATTATGCTTGTGCGCCGGTGATTATTCGGTACCTTCGTTGCGTTGGGTCATAAACGCGACAATAAGGGAGGTCTGATTATGAGCATGGTTCAGGAATTTAAGCAGTTCGCGATGAAGGGCAATGTGATGGACATGGCCATCGGTATCATCATCGGTGGAGCGTTTGGTAAAATTGTCTCATCATTGGTCACCGATGTGATGATGCCGCCCTTCGGGAAACTGATGGGCGGTGTCGATTTCTCCAACTTGTTTGTCACACTCGATGCGGACAAAGGGTCGTTCAAGACCTTGGCGGATGCCAAGGCGGCCGGTGTGGCCACCATCAATTATGGGATTTTCATCAATACGGTCATCGATTTTGTGATCGTGGCTTTCGCTATTTTCCTGATGATGAAGGGGATGAATGCGTTGCACCGGCACGAAGCAGCGAAAGCCGTTCCTTCCATAGAACCCTCTGAGGATGTCAAGCTACTGACCGAAATCAGGGATTTGTTGAAGAAATAATGAGCCGCTCAACTCGTATGCGGTCTTTGGACTCCCCGCTTTGGACTTTCGCTTGTCCTTAATCGCAGGAACGATCAAGAATTTTTCCGTCTTTAATTTCAAAGATTCGTGTTGCCAGCGATCCGATTAGCCGATGATCGTGAGACACAAAGATGACCGTGTTTTCAATCTGGGAAAGAGCGAAGTTCAACGCTTCAATGGACTCCAGATCCAGATGATTGGTGGGCTCGTCCAGAATGGTCACATTGCCACCTTCCAACATCATTTTGGCCAGAATTAGGCGGGCCTTCTCGCCACCACTCAGAACCTGGATGGGCTTGAATACATCATCCTTACTAAAAAGCATTCGCCCCATAAAGGACCGGAGTTCGGTCTCCGTGGCATCCTTGTCGTCAGCAAATCGCCGTAGCCAGGTTAAGGCCTGGCTGCTGGGGTCCAGGATTTCCCCGGGATCCTGCGGGAAAATGCTGAACTGAATGGTGTCGCCCAGGACCACCGTCCCCGAATCCGGCGGTAGGAGGCCACACAAAATTTTTAAGAGCGTTGTTTTCCCGACTCCGTTCTTGCCGATAATCGCGATTTTTTCCTTCGGCCCGATTTTGCAGGAAAAGTCCTTGAAGAGCGGGATATCGTAACTTTGGGAGATGTGATCGATTTGAATGACTTTGTCGCCTAGCCGCCGTTTGGGATTGAACCGGATATAAGGGGAAACCCGGGAACTGGGCTTTACTTCTTCCAGCTCAATTTTGCCCAATAACTTTTGGCGGGAGGTCGCTTGTTTCGCTTTGGATGCATTCGCGCTAAACCGGCTGATAAAGGTTTTCAGTTCGTGAATCTGCTTCTCCAACTTTTTGTTGGCTTTTTCCCGCAGTTCACGGGATTCCAGGCTCGCAATGGTGAAATCATCATAGTTTCCGGTGAACATGCGGATCTCGTGATAGTCCAGATCGGCAATATGGGTGCAAACCTGATTCAAGAAGAAACGGTCATGGGAGATGACCACGACGGTGCCTTCATAGCGTTTCAGGAGATCCACCAGCCACTCGATGGATTCCATGTCCAGATGGTTGGTGGGTTCATCCAGTAGGAGCACGTCCGGGTGGGCAAAGAGTACCTGGGCCAGCAGAACACGGAGTTTGAAGCCGCCCTGCAGGGTGTGCATTTCTTTGGTAAAAACGTCTTCGGTAAAGCCGAGGCCGGCCAGCAATTTGGCGGCATCGGCTTCCATGGTGTAACCGCCCGCCTGGCCGAATTCATCTTCGACCAGACCGCTACGTTCATGTTCGGCATCGGTCAGGTCGGCTTTGGAGTACAGGGCTTCCCGTTCCAGATGAAGGTCCCAGAGCTTTTTATTTCCCATGTAAACCGTATCCAGAATCGCCACCTCATCGAATTCCGCATGTTCCTGGCGCAAATACCCCAGTGTACAGTCCCTGCCAATGGAGACTTCGCCTTGACTGGCGGGGATGAGTCCCGCCAGAATTTTAATAAAGGTGGACTTGCCTGATCCATTGGCCCCGATCAGCCCATAGCAGTTTCCCGGATTGAATTGGACGCTGACGTCCTCAAATAAAATATCGGGTCCAAATCGTTTGGTAAGCTTCGTTGTAGCAATCATGCATTCATTCCAATCTCAAAAATCGCCTGAACTATTATTGGCGGCAAAAGATACTGCCCGACAGCAGGTGTAAGCGCAAGTTTTCTCGGTGAGGATAAGAGATTTATGATTGATGGCGATTCCCTTGTGAATTTTGATACACTACCCCTTTTTCAACTGGCGAAAGGGATTATTATGACATTTACCGAATTGGGATTGCTGCCGTCGTTGGTAACGGCTTTGACGACCGAGAAAATCAGCGAGCCCATGCCCATTCAGGTCGCATCCCTGCCGGTGCTTTTGGCGGGGAAAAGCGCCTATCTTAACTCTGAAACGGGGACAGGCAAGACGTTGGCCTACCTGTTGCCGCTGTTCCAGAAGATGGATCCCTCCTTGGCGGCAACCCAGCTGATCATTGTAGTTCCGACGCATGAACTAGCCATCCAGATCCAGCGGCAAGCCGGGACACTGGCGGTCAATTCTGGCCTGCCCATCCGGTCGGTGCTCCTGATTGGCGGAACGCAGATGCAGCGGCAAATTGACAAACTTAAGAAGAAACCCCAGGTGGTGATCGGGTCTCCGGGCCGGATTCGTGATATGATTACCCTGAACAAGGTGAAAACCGGCTTGGTCAAGAGTGTGGTGTTGGATGAAGCCGACCGCCTGTTGAGCGCGGAGAGTTTGGCGTCGGTCCGGGCCATTGTGAAATTGGCGCCGCGGAATCGGCAACTGGTGTTTGTGTCGGCCACGGAGCAGCCCGAGGCGACCCGTGAGGCCAGCGCCATGGCGCCTGAACTGGTGATGGTACGGGCGGGAGCGGCGCGGGTGAACAGCGATATTGAGCACCTGTATATTGTCTGCGAAGAAAGGGAAAAGCCGGATTGGTTGCGGAAGCTGATCCGTGCCTTGAACCCGGAGCGCTCGCTGGTTTTTGTGCATCGCAATGAGAACGCCGAGGTCATTGCCGCCAAGCTGGCGCATCATAAAATTAAAGTCGCGGACTTGCATGGTGCCTTTACCAAAGTGGAACGAAAAAAGGCGATGGATGATTTCCGGGGTGACCGTGTGAATGTGATGATTGCCTCGGATGTCGCGGCGCGGGGTTTGGATATCAAGGGTGTGACGCACATCTTTAATTTCGACATTCCCAGCGACAGCAAGGCTTATCTCCATCGGGTGGGGCGTACCGCGCGGGCGGGCGCCAAAGGATGTGCGATCTCTCTGCTCACCGACCGGGAATTGCGGCTGGTCCGCCGCTTTGAAGAAGAGCTTGGTATCGTCATGACGCCGATCCTTCTGCGTGAGGGCGATGTGTTGATTGATGGGTAGATCCCGCGAGGATTCAGGAGCCGGAATTCAGGAACCATACGGGGGTACAACTCCAAGCGTGACAATGGCTGTTCAAGAGAGGAGTGCCGTAAGGACTACGCTTGGGGTTTTCAATGTCCCACACTTCCGGGAAGGTATCGAGCCCGGCCGTAAGCATATCGGTCCAGTAACTGCGAACCAGCGCCAGTGCGGTCTCCTTGCGCCCGATGTCCATGAGTGCTTCCAGACAATAGTGCATGAGGTAGGGGCCGCCGGGTTTTATCGCTGTTGGAAGAAGTTGCAACCGGTCGAAGGTGGAAGAGGCTTCATTGGCAGATAGTACGCCCCCTTTTGTTAGCCATGCCCAGGCACCCCAGGAAACCTGTCCTGATGCCAGTGTGGGAATGGATTTGCCGACCACAAAGAGGGTGCGCGCCATCTGGGTGAGTTCCGGCACCAATTTTTCCAGTTCTTCAGTGGAAGAGGACATGCCTAAACGCTGGGCCAGGGTGATGGCCGTTTTAATGCAATAGAGCATCAGCCCCTGGATACAGGGTTGGCGTTCAAGAGTGTCGTGCCAGTCGATGAACCACCATAGATCATTCTCCTGATAGGTGCCATCCGCGCCGCGATAACCCAGCAGGAGTTCCAATTGACGGAGGGCTACAGGCAGGAGTTCCCGCCCCGTGGTTTCGTCGTTTGTGTGTTTTACATAATCGGCGAGCGTCACAGTATAGAGTGCGGGGTAATCCATCGCATAGCACTCGCCGTTGTGGGGGGTGGGTGTTTCATAAAGACAAGCGGGCATCAGCCCATTTTCGCAGGCGACCCCGGCAAAGAGATAGAGACAACGTTTGACGAGATCGAAGTGGCGGTAGGAGACACTGTTCGCCAACGCCTGCAGGCGGAGATCCCCGATCCAGAGTCGCCGATCACGTTTGGGGCCATCTTCAAAGACCGTTTGCATGCAGTCCCTCAGTGTCCGGATGCTGGCGGTGGCAATGGCGCGGTCGTCCTTGTTAAGGTGGGCAGGAATCAGGGGTTCAATCGCTTGCGGTACGGAGGCGGTGGTTTCGCAGGCGATGTCGCGGAGGCGAATGTGGAAAGCGCTGGTAATGCCGACGGTTTCGATGCGGACATACCGGAAGGCGAAGCGGCGCGGGAGCGTGATGGTTGCCGGCAACTCGTCGACGGTGATCTGTTCATCCTGAAGCCAGTTACGACTGAGCCATCCGGTAAAGGGGTCAAACGGTTCGGCCAATTCGGCGGGGACTTCGGCAAAAATCAGTTTCAGGCGGACAGGGGAGTCATTGAATGAGTGGTCAGATTCTATGCGCAGGCGCAGCCGGCCTACCCGATGCTCGCCGAAATCGAGAATGAAGGCTTCCCCGTTGTCGAGGGCGGTTGCGTTAAGCCAGGTGAGATCCCGCTTGTCGGCTTCCACGCGCCAGCCCTGGAAGGCCGATGCATCGGCGATGGTACGCACGAGTCGCGTTGGGAAAACGGTTTCGTGCAATAGTTCAGGCTTCAACGCTTCGGCTTTTTTCAGCCATGTCGCTTGATCAGGATAGAAGGTCATCATTATTTTTTGGAGACGGCTTTGTCGCAGATGAGTGTGAGTTGAAGTGTTTTCACGGCATCACGATAGGGGGATGGGTTGATGCTCCAGTCGCCCGTTTTGACCATCTTTATAAAAACGTCATTTTCGTCGGCGTAGATGGAGCCTTTCTGTTCGATCACGTTGCTTGAGTTTTTGCCGTTGGCTTTAGCCTTCAAGGGGTTGTGGCCCTGTTGGTCGACGAGCAATTTTGATCCTGGGTTAACGCGGTAGAGTGCCTTCTCACCGCTAAGGATAATCTCGTTTCGCCAGCCATCGCCGATCCAGGTATGGATATGCGAAGCCAGAATGCCGTTCTCAAAGCGAAGGCTTAATGCGATGGTCTCGTCAATGGTGTAGCCGGGCTTTTTTGTTTTAAGCGGATTGAGCGCGAAGCCTTTAACTTCAACGACTTCTCCAAAGAGGAAACGGAGCAGGTCAAGGTTGTGGGTAGCTTGGTCAATCAGCGCGCCTCCCGATTTATCCTTGTCATAAAACCAGGCGGGGAGTGACATGTCCAAGCTGACGCCGCAGCCATAAAAAGATTGAACCAGGTGAATGCGGTCCTGGGTGAGACGTTTTTTCAGGGCTTGGATAACCTGATTGGAGCGGAAGACATAACCGACTTGGACTTTCGCATCGAGTTTGTCCAGTTTGGTGGCGATTTGAAGGGCATGGGCTGCGGAATGTTCGGCAGGTTTTTCGCAAAAGACCGGGATGCCCCGTTTGGCGCATGCGATCAACGGCTCCTCGCGGACTTCTGGCGGTGTGCAAAGCCAGACGGCGTCCAACTTCTCCTGATTGAGCATAGCGTTGAAGTCAAGATAACTTCGGCCGCCATAGCGGGATTGTTTATCCTTCACCGATTGTTCGACACGGTCGCAAAGAGCGACCATTTTTACATCTTTCCTAGCCTTCAAGACATCGAGGTGAACGGGTGATATGCCGCCCGTTCCAATAAAACCAGCTTTGACGATCATACAGGCTCCTTGCGGATGAGCTTTTTGAGGAAGGTGACGGTGGCGATAATGTCGCGGTTTTGTTCCTCGCCCTCTTGGATTTCACGTTCGATGATGTATTCGCCTGTGAAGCCGATTTCGGTGAGCCGTTTGACGAATTCAGGGAAGCGCACACGTCCTTCACCCACCTTCACTTCACAGCCAAGCTCCATGGGGTTGGTTGGATAGAGACCATCCTTGGCATGGATGTTACGGACATAGGAGCCAAAGACATCGAGGGCGTCGATCGGGTTGGCTTTGCCGTAAAGGATCAGGTTGGCCGGGTCGAGATTGATGCCGAGATTGTCCGTGCCGACTTCTTTAATGAGGCGGAGCAGCGTAACGGGCGTTTCTTGTCCGGTTTCAAACCAGAATTCCAAACCCATCTTTTTGCAATGCATGGCGATGTCCCGGACGGCTTCAACGACTTCCTTGAAGCAGGGATCCGTCGGGTTCTCCGGGATGAAGCCAAGATGTGTAATGATCGCCTTGGTGCCGACGGTTTTTGCGAAGCTGGCGCCTTTTTTGAGGACTTCCACCCGCATGGCACGGAACTCCTTCGGGACAATGCCAAGGGTGGTAGGCCCTTCGACAAAGTTCCATTTTGCGGGGCCGGGCCAGCCGACCCAGACGGCACTTATCCGCACTCCCGTCCGCTGGGATTCTTTTCTGATGCGCTCTGCCATCTCCTCCGTCCAAAGGGCAGGATTCCAGGTGCAGAGTTGACAGACCTTCAAACCGAATTCAGCAACCCGTGCAAAGGCAGGGCCTTGACTGGTAAGATCCGACAGAACGCCTATTTCATTTTTCATCGTAAGTTACCTTCCGATTAGACTGGTTGTTCCACAATGACAAAACTCTATCACAGCGGTGCCTCGCTGAACAAACTCAGAAATGGCGACCTGAAACATTTTCGTGACCGATTTAAATAACGCAATCTCACACACCCATCAATAACCCATGCAATATTGGCAAGGGCTGTCAATACGTGAGGTTCGGCCGACGAATGGCGATCAGAGTGTTTATGAAGATTAGACGCCGCGCAGTGAATTGTGGATGTTTTGGCGGTAGAGACGGTGGAGCGGAATCAGTACTGCCAGAATGGTTGCGACGAGGGCGGTGAGCCAGACTGGTAAACTTTTCCAGAGTGGACACGACAACATTTCCGGTGCAGGTAGCGCCGCCCCCAGCATGGTTCGCAGCCAAGGGAAAAGCATTCCATCCACTGCTGCACCGAGCACACAGGCCCCGCAACCGAGAAGTAATCCTTCCCAGATCAACCACCATGCCACTGTGCGACGACTGTAGCCGATCGCGCGTAACACGGCGAGTTGAACGGTCATGGCCTCGAAACGCGTGATCATCATCGCCGTGACGGACAACCCACCGAGCAGCAAAATGAGAGCGGTCATCAGAAATCCCAGTTGGCGCCCGGTATTGGTACGTTCGGCGAGCCGTTGTTTTTCGTCGGGAACAGAGATCACCTGCCCAACCGTGCGCCCATTGATCAGTGCTTCCAGAGCCGGCATGGAGGGAGCATCCAGATTTATCAGAAAATAGTTCAGTACATAGCCATTGCCCTTGATCCCGCTTTGGCGTAACACCGTGTTCGCCTGATCCACCGTACCGAATAGCGATTGGTCCCAGACGGTGCCGGTGTGGTGGAGTACGCCGGTGACCTTCATGGCAAATGAAATGGGCGGGAAATGAGTGTGTGTGCCGGTCCATGAAACGGCGGTGATGGTGTCGCCAAGTTTTAGATTTTCACAATGGGCGACATCGGCACCGAGCACGACATCCCCATCAGCCGCGATCTTGTTGCCGGCCTCGATCGTAATGCCGTTGGTCTTGTTGGTGAAGAAACTTTCGTCCGTACCGATGATGCGATGGTGCCGGAATTTTCCAAAATAAACGAAAGGAATAACGGATTTGAGATAGGTGGTGTCCTTGGTGGCGCCATCTTCGAAATGCACGGTTTGCCGGTCGCGGAGCGACTGGAAAAGTTTGTACGGCAGATAACCGGGATAATCGCCCTCGGTGTTCAGGCTGCCGAGCAGGATGTCCATGCCCCCGGTCTTGGCTCCGACCACCACATCCACGTGGCCTGCTAGGGTGGCGAAGCGTGCGCCGGAAAGAATGTAAAGCCGCAGCAACATGCCACTGACCGATACTGACACCGCAATCGCCACAAGTACGATCAACGAGGGTACGCGTTGACGCGTAAGATTGATCCATGCCAGACGGAGCGGACTCATCGTGTCAGCATCTCCGAAAAGTTGATGACCTTGGTGAAGCGGGATTGGATTCGCTGGTCGTGACTCACCACCACCAGTGTCCGGCCGTGCGTCACCTCAACCAACGCGGACATCACGGCATCGGCATTGGTTTGATCAAGGCTGGAAGTGGGTTCATCGGCGAGCACAACATCCGGTTTTGCCGCCAGCACACGTGCCACGGCCACGCGTTGCTGCTCGCCAAGGCTCAGCACGGCGCTACGCGAATCAGCCAATGTCGCCATACCCACGCGTTCCAACGCCGCTAACGCTGCGGCACACGCCTCTTTCGGTGATGTGGAAGGCGGCTGCCCCAGCAACACATTTTCCAAAGCGGTCAAATGATCCAATAAATTCAGCTTCTGAAAAACAAGTCCGACATGACCACGGCGAATGCGGCAACGTTCCTCGTCCGACAGCGCATTCAAATGGTGCGAACCAAGATGTATGTCGCCCGTTTCCGGCAAAAAAAGCCCGGCGGCCAGATGCAAAAGCGTGGTTTTGCCCAAGCCGCTGGCACCCTGAATCAACAGATGTTCCCCTGCTGGCACTCGCCACGTGTTGATGCGAAATAGAGTCCGGCCATTTGGCGGCAATGTGACTTTGATCCTTTCAAGTCGGATTTCCATATCAAAAGATTTCGGTAACGGGAATTAAACGCTTAATGTGATGCGGGGGAATTATATGTCGGCAGGGACATTCCTCCAAGTGCAATCAGAGGGGACCGGAGGGAAAATCTGCCGGAATGATATCGGGTGATCGTGTCCTACAACTTATTCATATCGTAAGGCTTGGATGGGCTCCAGGGCAGCGGCTTTTTGCGCCGGCCACAACCCGAAAATTACGCCTATCATGGCCGAAAATGAGAAAGCGATGAGCAGGGTCACCGGCTCCACCACGGCCGCCCACCCGGCGAATCGGCTCATGGTGAGAGAGGCGCCGCTTCCCAGGGCCATTCCCAGCAGTCCGCCGCAAGCCCCCACGACCAGGGATTCCACCAGAAATTGTGTGAGGATATCGGCCCGGCGCGCTCCGACCGCCTTACGGATCCCGATTTCCCTTGTCCGTTCCGTGACGCTGACCAGCATGATGTTCATGATCCCGATTCCTCCGACCAGAAGAGAGATGGCACCGATCCCCATGAGTAGAACCGACATGGTGTTGCTGGTGGATGTCATCATGCTTTGGAGGTCGGCCATATTGCGAACCTGGAAGGCATCGCTGGTATCGGTGGCAGTGCGATGGCGTTTTTTCATAAGATTGATCGAGGCCAGTTCGACATAATCCAGATAGTCGGAGGAGGCGACTTTGATTTCGATCTCGGCCACATATTCCTCTCCCAGGACGCGTTTCATGGCCGTGCTCACCGGGATGATGATTTGGTCGTTTTCATCCATGAACGGGGTTGAACCTTTGTCGGGTAGAATCCCGATGACCTCAAAACTATCGCGGTTGATCCGGATGGTCCGGCCAATAGGGGTTGTCGCTTTGAACAGCTCTTTGCTCACGGTGAGCCCGATGACGGCAACCCGCGCCCGGGACGCCACTTCGGCGGCCGTAAAAAAACGGCCTGATTGGGGCGTTACGGTGTGAATCGCTTCGTACTCGGGCTCCGCGCCCCTCAGTGTGGTCCGCCAGTTATGGTTGTCATAGGTTACTTGAACGGAGCCCCGCACTCCTGCTGAGGCGTAGGTTACCCCTGTTACTTCTGTCCTGACCGCCGCTGCATCATCCAGTGTGAGTCGGGAGACAGCGCCTGCGCCCAAGGCCACCCCGCGGCTCTGCTGGTTTTGTGGCATCAGGACCAGCAAGTTTGATCCCATGGAGGCGATCCTTTCTTGTACCGCCAGTCGCGCCCCGGCCCCGAGGGCCATCACGGCAATCACGGCCGCCACCCCGATGAGAACCCCCAGCATGGAAAGGGCGGTCCGCGTTTTGTTTGACAGCAGCGACCGGCCAGCCTGTCCCAGCATGGAACTCACTTCACGGAGTCGGCGCAGAACAGGGCTTTTGCGGCCTGTTATCCGGCTAGTTTGGAAACCTCCGGGTCGTTGGGACGCCACCTCGGCCATGGTAGACTTTTCCCGGCGGACATCGCTGAGAATCTCTCCGTCTTTCATGGTGATTGTCCGATCCGCCACCAAGGCCACTTCGGGATCGTGTGTCACCAGGATGACCGTCAGTCCGGACCGGTGAAGATCCCGGAGAAGTTCCATGATCTCATGGGAACTGGTGGAATCCAGATTTCCGGTAGGTTCATCTGCCATGAGGATGGCGGGACTGTTGATCAAGGCGCGGGCAATGGCGACGCGCTGCTGTTGTCCTCCAGAGAGTTCATTCGGGGCATGGCCCTTCCGGTCTCCGAGTCCGACCCGTTCCAAAAGTGCGTCTGGCGACTGTACCGGCGTCTCGCTGGCGTAAATCAGGGGGAGTCCGACATTGTCTCGTGCGGAAAGGCGTGGCAGTAAATTGAATTGTTGGAAAACAAACCCGATGGTGCGCGCCCGTTTCAGGGCGCGGTCGTCCTCATTCAGATCCTTTGTCTCCCGTCCTTCAAGTGTGTATCCGCCGGCATCGGGTGTGTCCAATAGCCCCAGAATGTGCATCAGCGTGGACTTGCCGGATCCCGATGCCCCCACGATGGCGATGAATTCGCCCCGGTCAATATGCAGCGAAACCCCGCGGAGTGCCTGAACTTGGACGCTCCCCATCTGGTAGGTTTTCTCAATTTGTGTGATCTCAATCATTTTTTCTTGGTCGGGGGGCCTGGCATAAAGGGTGATGTTCCGCTGGCGGCAGCCTCTGTGATCGCAAAGGGTCTACGCACTACTGTTTCGGTTCCATCAAGGCCTGCCAGAATCTCAATTCGGCCTCCACTTGAAAGACCCGTTAAAATCCGGAAGCGCTCCGGCACCCCTCCGGACATTCCGTTGGAAACCAGAACTGAGTTTTTCCCGTTCTCTGTTGTGATCGCGTCGGCGGGCAGGGTCAGAGCATTATTGACCTCCGCTAAAAGGAAGCCGACGGTAGCGGTCATCCCGCTTTTCATGCAGGGCGGTATGGTGTTAGGTTCAACCTCAACTTTGTAAATCGTTACGTTATTAATGGTGGTGGCGTCATAGGCAATCCGCTTCACCACACCCTTGACCTTGACGTCACGATAGGCGTCCAGCGTGATGCTGGCGGTCTGTCCGACTCGGATCATTCCGATATCCGTCTCGTCAACCCGGGCGGATATTACGAGGCGGTCGGATAAAACCAGGATGGCGTCCGATGCCGTTACGGTCTGGCCCGGCTCGGTGTTACGGGCAATGATGGTTCCTGCCAAGGGGGCGATCAACGAGGTGGATTTATAGGCATCCTCCCATTTCTTGAGCATCTCCCCGCCTTTGGCACGGGCGGCATCCAGTAGCGTGGCCCGTTCCGTTGAACTCATATGGGCAATGATTTCCCCTTTGGCGACCTGTTGGCCTTCCACCACCAGCACCTCGTCCATCCGGCCTCCGATGGGCGGCTTGATCTCAAGTCGGTTGCGGGGCTCCACAACCCCTGTAGCGTCAATCCGCATTTCGAGTCGTTCCCTGCCAAATGCGACGGGTTCATAAACCATCGCTTTGTTAGTCTCTGCCGTTATCCGCCGGTATCCCATCAGTGCGCCCGCCAGAATCAGGATCAATACCGCAAAGAGAATCCATTTCTTTTTCATTTTTCACCTTTCACTTCGTCACTCGTACTGGCAATGAGTTCGCGTCCGGTAGCCAGCCACCATGCCGCCTCGGCCGTCATCGCGTTCTTCCGGGCATCCACAAACTGTTTTCGTTTGCTGATCAGGTCATCCTCAATCAGGCTCCAGTTTTCAAAAGTCAGTAAACCATCTTCGTATTGTTGCCGTGCGATTCCCGCCCGGAGGTCGGCGGCCTCAACATATTTGGATTGCACGGCAACGGATTCCTCGGCGTTGGCCAGGGCCTGGTAGGATTCCGCCAGGTTGCGGGTCAGGGTGTTCAGGGTGTCGGCCAGATTCGCCTCCGCCTCGGTCAGGGCGGCCTTGGCTTTGCGGATAGTATGGATGGTCTTGCCGCCGTCCCAGATCGGGACAGTTAACTTGAGCCCCACTGACCATTCGTTATCATCGTTGGCAGCCTCGCCGCCCGTACGACCAGCGGATCCCGTCAGGCTGAGGTCGGGACGTTGGGCACCGCGGGCGCTGTCAACCTGGGCCTCGGCAACGCGGATGGTGGCAACCGAGGCGCGGTAGGACGGGGTGTTCTGTACCAAACGGTTTAAGTCGGTTAGGATGGGGGGTTCCGCTGTATCAAGGGTACCCGTGACTACCAGATTCGAGACCGTATCCGTCAGCCCGATGGTCCGTGAAAGAAGGCGGCTGTTGACGGATACCAACCGTTCCGCTTGTTTAAGTTGAACCTGGGCGTCAAACAAGGAGGCTTCGCTCAAGGCGCGCGAGCCTTTGTGTTCGCGGCCACCCTCGTAGCGCAAGTCCACCAGTTCCAGGTTATCCTGGCGCCGCCGGGCTATCGTCTGCAGTAGTTGAACTTGTTCCTGGGCATAAAGCAGATTGATGTAAGCGGCGCGCAGGTCATGTGTCAGTTGCGCCTTTGTGTTCATGGTATTAGCTCCGGTCAGGGCGAGAGTCGCCTGTGCCGTCCGTACCTCGGCCTTGTTTTTTCCGCCACTATAAAGCGACTGTTCCACCGTAGCCGAGGCGCTGTAGGAGGCGCCGTCACCCCCGCCCGCATTTCCGGACACGTCACTGGAATTTGATAATCCGCCGCTTCCTGCGGAGGCGCGGCTACCCTGGTTTGCGGAGGCGCCGGCTGACACTTGGGGGCGCAGGGCAGAGCGTGCTATATCGATACCGGCTTCGGCGGCCTCGGTCTTGGCGCGGGCGGCGGCAAGCGACGGATTATGGAGCGTCGCCAGATCAAGACAGTTCTGCCAGGTGAGCGGTTCGCCCGCCCCTCCTGGCGTTGCCCACATCAGGGTGGCGATCATGATGATTTGGCAGATTTTGACACATGTCTTCATTTTTGATCGGACAGGGACTAATCGGTTTTTACGGCCGTCCAGGAACCGGAGCCGTAGATTGTGTTCGTGTAGGATCCTGTGATGGTGCTGCCCGATACCGTGCCGGTGAGAATGGAGAGGCCACTGGTATTGGTTACCGTCAAACTGACCGTGTCGCTACTTATTGAACCGGTGATTTTTTCCCCTTCAGTACCTGATCCCGCAATGACGTCATCGCTGGTTTGAACCAGGGCCCAGGTGGATTGAAGGCTTTTAGAGTCTGAATAGGACCAGGTTCCCGATACGTCGCTGGTAGCGGCGGTTGTGGATGATGAGCCGCTTGACAATTCGCACCCGGACATTAGAAGCCCCGCCAGTAGGCCGATACCTATTCCGCCGAATTGAATCCATGTTTTCATGTTTTTTGTTTCCGATTTTTGCGTAGCGCTTCCATCTCATCCAAATCTAGTTTTCCGTTCTGATTGACATCAAACTGGTTGAAAAGATTCTGAATCTCCCGGTCATTGACATACTTCGTACTGTCTTTGTAGGGTTGCTGAATCACTGCTGTAGACGCGGTTTCGGCGGTGACGGCAGTGAGGTTAGGCTTTGGTGATACCCGGGGTTGTGCCGCCTCGATTTCAGCGTCGGAGAGTTTACCGTCGCCGTTTTTGTCGTATTTTTCAATCAGGGCGGCACTATGTCCCGTGTCCGGCGGCGGGCCTTGTGCAATCACACTGAGCCCGCCGCACCAACAAGTGATGGTTATCAATAAGAAACGCATTATTTATTCCCTTGGACGCGGCATAGCGGGACGATATTCATCCGCAGTCAACTGGCCATCTCCATTTTTATCGAGGGTTTTCAGGGCCGCCGATGCATTGGCAATTTCATCGGCACTGATGATGCCGTCGCCATTCGCATCCAGGGCGGTTTCAATAGGCGGCTTGGGGAAGTTTTTGCCTTCCGGGGGTGGCCCCTGCCTCGCCGTTCCGGAGTCCTGGGCTTCCACCTGGATCAAGGAGGCCGCGATTCCCGCCACTATTATCGCCATAAAAGCTATCATTTTTTTCATAGTAATCTCCTGGTTGTTCGTGACGTTTTACTTCACTTCGGGAACTGGACCGCGATCTTCGTCCCGGGGAGCAGGCGTTTTGTCGTCACCATGGGAACCGTGCATACCAGGTCCCATCGGCGGTGGGGGCGTCATTGAATGCAATTTTTGCATCACCGCTTCGCCCAGTACCTGTTTAGCCTTGAGCATGGAAGCAATCTCCAGCTTGAAGAGTTCGCTGCGGGCCTGGTTGATGGTGTCTACAACCTGCATAATGGCTTTCTCGTCGGTTGCTTTTGCTTTCAGGAGGGCACCGAGTTTGAGATCCGCCTTATCGGCGCTTGCCTGGAGATCAATGCGTTGGGTCTGCTGCTCCAGTTGGAAATCGGCCAGTGTCTGGATTTGTGCCTCGGTGGCACCTGCCTGCTTGGCGCGTTCCAGATCAAGACCCATAGGCGGATGTCCCATTGGGCCACCGTGGGGCCCCTCGCTCATCGCCATCGATCCGCCACCGGGCCCCCCATGCGGCCTGTCGCCTTCCCCTTGAGGCCCGCATTGCTGCGCATACGCCGCCATAGAACCTGTTGCCAATAATGCTGCCGCCATCACTCCCCACACATTTTTTGCTTTCATAACCATGTCCTTCCTTTATGTGGCTTCATCGGCTAGATGAAGTCCTTTAACACCTTAATCGGGTATCAGGAGGAGAAGGTTACAAAGCAAATTCAGTTTCCCGGGGGAGGCAGGGGAGGACGTGGTCCTTCCTGTGGCGGGGGAGGCGGCCCAGGGCGCAGGTCATCCGCATCCATACGGTCAAGCAGGGACTGTTGCGAGGCATTCAGGAGTGGGCGGATCTCTGCGAGTAGATTCGTCATCCGGGTTCGCATGACGTCTCCTTGCTTCCGGAATTCCGCTTCAGACTGTTTGACCACGATGCCGACTTTTTCGCGAACAGCCTGAGTCTGGCCTTTATCCAGATCAAGGTGTTTTGTCAGTCGGGAGGTAATCATTTCTTCAAGTCGATCCGGCGTTCGTTGCATCAGGTGATGCATGCGGGTCCGGTCAACATACTGGCCCAGGAAGAACCCGAGGCTGAGGCCTGACACAAACACGATCATCAACGTGGCATAAATCAACGCACTATAAATTTTATTTTTCATCTTTTATTCTCCCATCTTTATCGACAGTTGAGCCATCGCTCCACCCTTGTATAAATCCCAGGCCAATCGTTCACGGGAAGGCATGATCGTGAGGCTGAGTATGGCGAAGATCGACGCTGCCACCGCCACGACCCAGCCTGTCCGCCAGGCAACCAATTCTGTTATCGGCTCGGTAAGACGGGTCGGAAGGGGTTCCTGGCGTACTTTGGTCATTACTGTCTGAATCCATTCTTCGCGGGGCAATGCCATGGGTTGATGCAGGGAGGCATTACGGAGCGTTTGTCTGGACAGGTTGGGTTTAATAGGTTGAACTTTCATCGCATTACCTCACTCTTGGACATCGTTTCCATGATCGCTCGTAATTTCTTGCGGGCCCGATGTGCCCTCACCTTGGTTTTCACCAACGACCAGCCCCATGTGGTGGCCATCTCTTTCAATGGAACCTCTTCAAAATAAATGCCTTCTATTAAAGCCCGGTCCTCGGCGTTAAGGCCTCCCAGCGCCCGGTGAACCTGGTCGGCGACCTCGCTTCTCGCGCTTTCCTGATGCCCGGAATCATGTGCCAGTCCCGCCAAGGCGTGATCCATCCAAGGGTTGGCTGGCCCATCCATACTGGTGGACTCAACCTTGCTATGGCGCTCGCGTTCCCGCCAGTAGTCACAGCATCGGCGCCGGACAATCCGGGCCAGCCAGTTCTCAAACGGCTGAAGTGCCTCGTAGGTGCCCAGCGAACGGAAGGCGCTCAGGAACACCTCTTGCGCCACCGCCTCGATATCCTCCTGGGGTACCTTATGTCCGAGCATGGCAAACACCTTCGGACTATATTTCCGGAGCAGCACCTCGAAATCATTTACCGCACCATCCATGACCTTTTTGATCACGGCTTGGTCCTCATCCAAAGCCTTTAAGTAAAACGGTGCCGGTGCGTTGCTCATGCTTCCGTATTAATACATTAGAACCCTTCGTATGTATAGTCGGTGGAACGATACGAAAGGTTACAGTCAAAATTCGACAGGTTGAGGGTAAAATCCGGCGGGATTCTCTCTTAGTGCATTTCGACGGCAACAGAGCCAATTCCGGATCTCAGGTAACTGAACTGAACATCGGGATGATCGGCCAGCAGTGACATTGGAACCGCGGCGTCTGGAATGCGTTTGGAGATCATCAGGGCCGTTAGGCGTATTCCGAATGGGTTGTCGTGATGGCCGGGATGCCAGATGGAAACCTTTTCTGCCTTCCATGTTTCACACGGGCCCACGGTCATGGCTTCGGTGGGCACGAGAGAGACGTTGCCACCACCGGAGGTCCGTGCGTTCTGGGTGATGGTCACGGGGTGCAACTTCACCCGTCGTGTTCCCAACTGGCGATATTCGGCCGGAGTCGGCGGTTGATGCTTATAACGGCCTTCACGTGGCAGGGGGTCATTGAAGGCCCAATGTTTGATTTCGCCCTGTCCGCCCTGCATGAGCACACATCGGATGGCGTTGTAGCTGCGTGTGTAGGCGCCCATATCCCCGGCGGGGAAGTGCAGGTTAGCCGCCGGCATGCGCAGATCCCTTGCAATGCGATTGAAACATAAGGCCTTGTCGCAACGGGCGAACGACAACGGATGACTTTCGGAAACAGCCTTACCATCAATCACCCACTCGTCCATGCCCCAAAAATGGGCGTTGGTCAGTTTCAGGCCGATGGCATTGACGATTCGCGCCACTAATGGCAACTGCTCGGTGGGACCAATCGGGCCGCAAATGCCGGCGGGGTTATCCGGGGTGGCCTGTTTCCATGCCTCGATATATTCCAGCGCCTCGGCGGTATAAAACTCCTCCACCGTGTCGAAAATCCGGACCGTGAAGCCGGGGCGGGATAATTGCAACAGGTCCTTTGGCTTGAGTCGGGCGGCGTCGTCCAAAATGCCTTTGTCCAAGGTGGTGTAGTCCCACCAGGTAGGGGCCAGTTTACTGAGTGATCGAGGCATCGTAGTTTCCTTTCAGCAGGGCTTCCAAGGGATTGAAATCGTTAGGTGCAAAGCCCAGTGTGCTGTGGCGGCGCCAGCCTTCGGCGTGGGTAAAATGGCCGGAGAAACGACCTACTTCGGCGCTTATCCGTTCCATGTCTTTGAGATAGACATCCATTCCCTGGCTCACATCGAGCCATTCCTTCTGGCTGTGGTGACAGGCGAGCATGTCGCGTTTGCGGCCCAGTATTGCTGTGGTATTGACAAAGGCGTCGGCTTTCACCAGGCGGTCAAAACCGTCACGGAGGTGATGGGGCAGGGCATGGTATACTGCCAGCGGCGTGTCCCATTCCGGGCGTGGGGGTTGTGTTTCAAAGTTACGCATCCCATGGGCGAAGGCCGCTGTCACGAGAAGGCGGCAGGTGTTCTGGTGATCTTCCATATAATCTTCGGGCGACTGGGTCAGGAGAATGGTCGGGCGGATTTCCCGTACCACTGCGGCTACGCGTGCTAAAGACGGTTTATCATAAAATATGCCCAAGTCATCGAATAGTGGCTTATGGGAGATAGCGCCGGCAAGCCGGGCGGACGCCTCGGCTTCGGCCCCGCGCAGGCGGATGATTTCCTCGCGTGAATGCCGTACTGTGCCGCAATGGCCATTAGCCAGATTCCACATATGGATCTTGGCGCCGGCGTCCTTCAGTAGAAGCAGCGTACCAGCCATCGTGAATTCGATGTCATCGGGGTGCGCCGCGGCGGCTAACACTATGGTATGCTCGGGTAAGGGGTTGGGGTTGGACATGCTGTCTCCTTTCAGACCTTAACGGGCTTCCCGGTCCGGACGCTTTTCACTTCGGCTTCCACGATTTTTACCGACATCGCGGCGCTTGCCGGATCCACGGTTCGGGGGCGTGAGCCTTTTCTGATGCATTCAACAAAATAAGCGATTTCATGCTGATAGCCCATACCGTCCTTCACTCTCACCACGGTGCGTTTACCGCGGGTGAAAAGGGTTAACTGATCCTGGGCGGCCAGATCGAATACGGCAGTGGCTTTTTCAAAGTTCACTGTGTACTGCATGTTGAACCCGAATCCGGATGCCATTGCCCACCCGCCTTCGGCCACGACAAGGGGAATGTTTTTGTAGAGGTATTGGGTGGTAACATGGTCCAGGCGGTTGGTATTGATGGAATACCCGCGGCTGAAGACCGCGTCGGGTTTGCCAAAACAATACTGAACGAAGTCCGTGTCGTGAATATGGAGATCCAGAATGGCGCCGCCGCAGGCTTTCCCATTGCTGTAGAAGGCGCCGCCGGGGTGGCTGGCAACCCGCCGGAACTGCGCCGACAATGGTTTGCCGTAGGTTTGTTGGGCTATCGCGTCTTTCAGCCAGACCCAGGCCGGCCAGAAACGCATGCACATGGCACACATGAGCATGGGTTTGGCATGACGTGCTGCCTCGACCAGACGTGCGGCGTCTTTGCTGTCCAAAGCGAAGGGTTTTTCGGTTAGGACATGTTTGCCTGCTTTCAGTGCAGCGATGGCATAGCGGGTGTGTAGCGGGGTTGGCAAGCAGATATCCACAATATCCAGATCAGGGTCAGCGATCAACTGCATCCCTTCATCATATTGGCGGAACTGTGAGAAATTTATGCCGCCTTGTGACTGGCCTTTGACGTTGCCTGCTGTCAGGGTTCGGCCTTCTCTGCGATCATTAATCAGATCGGCTACGGCTACCACCTTGACCCCTTTGACTTTGGTATAAGCATCCAAATGTGTTGAGCCCATCATCCCGACCCCTATAATACCCGCTTTTAACATGTTATCCCTTCGCTTTCTTTGTGCTTACATTGCCGAAATTTTGTCCATCGCCTTGCTCGTACGATCCAGCAAGGTGGAATCGTGAGGCATCATTTCTGCCACCAGCGTTTTCCGGTAACCGATTGATTGCAATGCTTTCATGACAAGTTGGAACGGTACGTCTCCTGCCAGCAGATCGCAGAATCCGGCCAAGGTGCCGGTGGCCATCTTGAAATCCTTGAGGTGGATAGCGCGGATCCGCGGCCCGAGGATTTCGATCCAGTGTGGAGGCCATTGTTGGTGATTCATCACATTGCCGACGTCGAAGTAGACACCGATGCGGGGATTGTGGAACGAATCCACGAATTGGGCCAGTTCCAACGGCGAATAGAACAATCCATTCCAGACATTTTCCACGGCCAGATCAACGCCGACGTGGGTGGCCATTTCGCCCAGTTCCGCCACCGCCTCATGGGCCCAGGCTACGGCTTGGTCGTAGCGAACCGGCTTATAATTTGGATCCCAGGGGATCATTACGGCACCAGGGACAAAGAGCATCGTCTGGCAACCCAGCCAGGCAGCGCGTTGCAACGCGTCCCGGTGCAGGGCGATGGCTTTGCGACGCACGGCGGCGTCAGGATGGGTGGGGGAAGCGCCCCAGCTCATCCCGCTGGCGAGGGTTAGCATTTCCAATCCATGGCGGGTCGCCAAGGCGGCATAGGCCCGGCAGGTCACCTCATCCGTGGACGGCGTCAGGACGCCGGTTTCTGCGATGCAGAGTTCAATCCCGTTGAACCCCGCGCCTTGGGCTGCGGTCATGGCGGCTTCAATGGGACAGGAACCTTCCAGACCGCCTGACATGCTCCAATAACTGATGGCCTTGATCATGTTGCTCCTTAGGGTTGCTTATTTATGCACATTGTCGGTGTATAATTCAGTAAACGGTGCGGGCTGTCAAGCGGGATCATTCGTGTTGCCGCTTGAAAAGGTTCGCCATCCCATGCACAATCCCCGCGCTATGAATACACAGGCGGCCTTAACGATATTGTCTGAGCTCCGACGTTCGCCGGCCAGTTCCCGCCGGGATTTGGAGGTGGCGACGGGGCTGCATGTCAATACCGTGGCGCGGACCGTCAGTGCCCTCATCAGGAAGGGCTACCTTCGGGAGAGTACAGCGAGCCGTCCGGCTGGTCGGGGGCGTCCGCACATCCCGCTGGAATTTGATACGGAGCGTGTTTGTGTGGCGGGGCTGGCCATCGGGCAGGGTGCCTTGGAATTTGTGCATGCGGATATCCTTGGTCGGCCATTGAGTGCGGTGTGTCGCCAGGAGGCGCCTGATGCCGACGCTTTGTCAAAGCTACTTCCCCGGTTGATGACCCGCCTGATGAAACCATCGCTGTTGGCGGTGGGGGTTGGTGTGACGGGTTTCGTGGATCCCCGCTCCATGCGCATTTTGTTCAGTTCCGCCACACCGGAACATGAGGTCAATCTGGCCCCGGCCCTGAAGCGGTTAGGCGCTACGCCGATGGTACTCAATTCCGAAGTGCATGCGCTAAGTGCCCGATGGTTAATGAACCATGGGGAGTCACGTGATGAAGATGTACTAGTGGTCACGCTCGAGGATGGGGCTGTCGGGGCCTCTTTTTTGGCGGCAGGACGGCCGAATCGTGGCTGTGTGCTGGGCGGAAATGAATTAGGGCATATGCGGCTGGCGGTACAAACCGACCGCTGTTACTGTGGCGGGGTTGGCTGTGTGGAACGGGTTTTCAGTACTCCTTTTTTGAGACAGCTGACGGGAACCGGCCAGACGAACCTGGTCGCCGCGTTAGGGCGTCCGCAGCTTAGTGGCGGGGCAGGCCGGATCATCGGTTTAACCGCACAGGCGCTTGCCAATGCAACCATCTTTACCCGGCCGCATCGGTTGGTGCTGGCGGGGAGTCTCGCTACGGACGCCGTCTTTCGGGCTCATTTTGAACAGGCCTGGCGTGCCGAGCTCCCTGTCATTTTCCGAAGCGGTATCCCGCTTGAATGGTGGCCAATCCAAGCCACGATTTCGGCGGAGACGGCTGTTTGGTTGGCCATTGCCCGTGTGATCCAAGGATCCAGTTTGTGAAGACAGGTTAGTTTGACTGTCTCGCAACCATTTCGGCAGAGGAAGCGGTGGACCAGGTGGGAAGATCCATGAGCGCTCGGATCCGTTCCTGGACGAGAAGGGCACGGCGATGGGATAGCGGAATCTCCTGTGTTGCCTTGGGATCATAAAGATCCTGCAAGAGCGCGGCATAACAGAAATTTTTTTGTTTGCGGTCACGCCAAGTCCTGACATAGGTCAGATATTTTTCATATTCCCTATCGACGGCGGCGGGAGCCATCGTGTCGACCGCTTTTACAATAGATGCCAGGAGCGCGGCGGAGACGTTCGGGTGCTGCGCAATCCGGCGGGAGAAATCCAGCGTGTTTTTCTGTGAGTTGAGAATATGGCATGCCCGCGTGACATTCATGCCTTTCCATCCTGCGTTCAGCCAGGCAAACGTGGCAACGGCGGTTTCATTGGAACTCAAGGCAATGTAAACGCTGAGTGTTGTGGAGCGGCTGATCTGAGAGCGCATCCACGACATCCCGGTGATATTCAGTCCGGGTTTTCCGCTGTAATAGAATAAGGCCTGATCAAGGGGGCCGACAGGAACTCCTCGGTTACTGAAGGTGGAGGGCGCGACTGTTTCGGCACATGAGAATAACGCCTCCTGCCCCGCGACTTTGCAGCGCAGAAAAACCCGTTCATTCGTATAGGAAAAATAACAGCCCGATTCGGGATTGGGGGTGATTTCCTCCATGCCGGTCATTCGGGCCGTCACATAAGGAAGGGATCCTGTTGGGCCGGTCGCAATGCAGTCATAAGCGTATTGCATGGTGTTGGTATTGAGGCAGGCAGAGTAACGAAGCGCTGACTGAAAGACGGCATAATCGGGGATTCCTGGATGGAAATTGAGGGCGAGATATTGGGGTAGGGAGGTTTTTACTTTCACGACATAGGCCGAACCTGCTGCTCCGTCCCGCTTGGGCATTTCCCAGCCACTGTCTTCAGCACTGGCTTGACACACAAAGTCAACCAATGGTTTGACAGCATCAGGCGAGAAATGAGTCCCCGGGGTTGCGGCAAAGGAAAGCAGGGTATCTACCGATCCCTTGGCTTCCGAAGGGAAGGGTTGCATGGAACCAACGATATCTTTCGAAATGGTGACAGGTTCCTTCCCTGAGGTGCCTGTTATTGCCGTGAGGAGAATCATCAAAACCAGAATGACTTCCCGGTGAATCATTTTAACCATAAGATAAAGATTCTCCTCCAAAGGGGGTAAGAACGGTGGGGTTTTCTTTCATGTCTTTTTCCAGCAGGGATGCCAGCCGTTGATAAATAGGGCCGGGTTTTCTGGTTCCAATCGTATGCCCGTCGTACTCCACGCCGGCGACGACATTGATGGTGGTCCCCGTGATAATCAGTTCACGGGCGGCCAGAATATCCTGGAGTGTGATGTTTGCAAGTCCCGCAAAAGACAGTCCCCCTTCACGCACGAGTTCTTGCGAAAGTGCCAGTGTCCGGAGCATGGTGGTGCCGGTGAGAATGCGGCCGAGGTTCGGGAACAGCAGGCGCTGGTCCTTTGTGACAATGCCCATGTTCTCGGTTGCGCCTTCTGTGAGAAAACCGCGTTCGTCAAACCCCATCGAGAAATCGAATTTCTGATCCACAGCCTCTTTTTTCATCAGCACATTGGGTGCGTAGTTGCAGTTCTTGATCTGGGCCATGTCAGTCGATTTGGCCTGGATGGCGCTGGTACAGATCCGGGCGCCGTCGGGATGCAGGGTCATGAAGGGAGTGCCCAGTTGGGTGATCACGACATAGAGTTGGGGGGCCGGGCATTCATAGGGATTGACCCCAAAGCCACCGGGTCCACGCGAGACATAAATCCGGATCATGCAGGTGGGATGGCCGGCATGATGTGCCGTTTCGATGATGATGTTTGTTAATTCGCCAAGACTGACAGGCAGATCCAGAGCGATTCCGTGGGCTGAATTGACGAGCCGCTCCAAATGGGCATTCAGGTTATAGATATTTCCATCCACCGCCTTGAGTGCCTCGAAAACGCCGTCACCGCGATGAACCATGTGGTCGTCAATGGGGAGCATCATGAGGCGGGGATCGGTCACCATGCCGCCATAGACACTGGAGTACATGGCAAAATAAGTTTTCTGGTAAGGGCGCCGCAGGGACTCGACGAGCGTCGGCCAGTCAGAAATTTCAAATCGTTTCATGGGAGAATCATAGCAGGCTGATTAGTCCGGATACCAGATTTTACGGTAGAAATATTCAGCAAGCCTTTCAAGAGGAACGGAGTTGGTGATGGGCGAAGGGTTATTTTTCTGAAAAATGCTTGATCCTGGGTGGGTGAAGGTGGATTCTTTAAATAATCTGAATAAGAGTTTTGGAAGGAGGGTGAAAATGATCCGGTTAAACCAATTTCAGTGGTTGGGTTTTCTGATGTTGGTGGTGACGGAGTGCCATGCCGCTTCGGTGCGTCCCCCGGCGGTGGCAGGGGCGTTCTATGATCGTGTGCCATTTGTCCTTGACCGGCATGTGGAAACCTTGCTGGTGCAGGCGGTGCGCCCCGTGACCACGGGAGCGCTGGTGGCTGCGGTGGTGCCCCATGCGGGCTATGTCTTTTCCGGTCCCTGTGCCGCGAGTGTGTATGCTTTGCTGTCGAGTGGTCAGTATGATCGCGTGATGATCCTCTGTCCCTCCCATCATGCCCTGGTCAATGGGGTATCCCTGCCGGATCCGGATTTAACCGATTATGCCACGCCGCTGGGAATGGTGCCGCTTGATCGGGAAGCGTGTGACGCTTTGCGAACTAAAAAGGGGTTTGTGACCCTGCCCGCAGCGGCGGTCAAAGAACATGCCATTGAGGTGCAACTTCCGTTTCTGCAGAAGACGCTCCGGTCGTTCCGCCTGGTTCCGTTGATCTGTGGGCCGGAGAGTCAGGTGGACGTGAAGGCTGTGAGCGAAGCCCTACTTCCCTATTGCGGTAGCAATACGCTCCTGCTGGCTTCGTCCGATTTCACCCATTATGGCCCGAACTACGGATTTGAGCCTTTTACTGATAAAGTCCCTGAACGCCTGCATGCATGGTTGAAACTGGCCAGTGACCAGATTGCGGCCATGGATCTGGATGGCTTTGCCACACATTGTGCTACCACCCATGATACGATTTGCGGTGAGATGCCGATCAAAATTCTCATGGCGACTTTAAAAGGCAGTGAGCGGAAACTCACGGGCCAGGTATTGGACTTGGCTACCTCGGGCGAATTAACGGGGAGTTATGATAGCTCTGTTTCTTATGCGGCGATCGGGTTTTTCTCCGGTAACAAGGTCGCCATGGGCCTGAATCAGAATCAAGCCGGGATCAAGGAGGGGCATACCGTGAAAGAACATCATAGTGGAAGTTGGACGCCGGGATTGACGGACGGTGAAAAAAAGACGTTATTTGCCATTGCGAACGATACCCTGAAATGGTGTGTCAATGGTCGGCAGGGGGAGTTCGATTTCAGTAAATATGAGATTACCCCACTGTTAAAAACCAATATGGGGACCTTTGTGACGCTCAAAATTCACGGAGGGCTCAGGGGGTGCATCGGTTCATTGGCGCCGGTAGAGGCCTTGTATCGATCGGTTCATAACAATGCGGTCAATGCGGCCCTGCGGGATCCCAGATTCAACCCTGTTCGTGCGGAAGAATTACTGCGGATGGAGGTGGATGTATCGGTGTTGAGCCCGATTCGTGACATTGTCTCGATTGCCGATTTCAAGATTGGCCAGCAGGGGATTATCCTTGAAAAAGGCCGATATGGAGCGGTGTATCTACCGGAAGTGGCGACCGAACAGGGCTGGACTGTGGAAGAGACGTTGGCCTCGCTCAGTCAGAAGGCGGGCCTCCGGCCCGATGCCTGGCGCGAAGGCGCCCGCTTCAAGGTGTTTGAGAGCGTTGTGCTGTCGGAGAAATGAATTTTCTGTTCTCCATTTTTTGTCTGGGGGTGTACACGTTATTGGCCCAGATGCTGGTGATGCGCGAGTTGGCAGTGGTGTGCCTGGGGAATGAGTTAAGCATTGGCGTGGTGTTTTCCGTATGGCTTGTTTTGATTGGGGCTGGTGCGCGTGCGGGGGCATTAGGCCGCCTCAAGTCCACCAACATGGTCTTTCTATTTCTCTGGCTGGCTGTCATTCTGCCTGGCGTGATGCTGGCTCTGCGGCTGGGGGCAGGCTGGATCAGGCCGCCGGGGGAGTATGTGGCGCTGCATAAAATATTAGCGGCCTCCTTTCTGGCATTGCTGCCGGTTTGTGTTCCGGCGGGCATGATATTTCCGCTCGGGTGTGAAGCACTTTCCCGCCGTGGATTTGAACGGGCGGTGAGCGGTGTCTATATCGTTGAGGCTCTGGGAAGTTTTGTGGCGGGCGTGTTGTTTTCCTTCTGGCTGATCGGCCCCTTCAGTCTGATTCAGATCGCACTATTCACCTCCGCGGTGGCCTTTGGCGGGGCGGTTGGTTTGGCGGAATCTTCGAGGGGGCGTTGCCTCCTGCTTCTTGCGGCGGGGGCAATGCTTTTTGCCGGTTTGTCCTCCTCCCTTGGGGAGAGATTGAATGGGCGCAGTGTGGAAATGCGTTGGGCTTCACTGGGGGTGACGCATGATGGCCGGGATGGGCGGCCTGCCGTCACCCTTAAAGCAGGGCGTGATACCCGGTATCAGAATCTCGCCCTACTGGAATCCGGGGGACAGTTTTCAGTTTACGGGGATGGCGAGGTGCTGTTTTCATTTCCTGATGACATTACGTGTGAGCGGGCGGTCAATTTTGTCATGGCGCAAAAACCAGATGCCCGCCGCGTTTTGCTTCTGGGCGGGAACCCGGCGGGTGAACTACCGTACCTGCTCAAGTATCCTGTCGTGGAAGTCGTATGGGTCGAACGGGATCCTGCGCTTGAAGACCTGATCCGGGTCGGAGCGCCAGTACTCTATGACAGGTTGGAGCGTGATCCGCGGTTGAAGCGGATCTGGGATGATGGCCCCCGGTTTGTGAAACGATGCCGGGATCCCTTTGATATCGTGCTGGTTCATGTGCCTGAACCCGTGACGGGCGGTTTGAACCGGTTGTATACTTTGGAGTTCTATAGTGATATCCGTCGTATTCTGGCGCCGGGCGGGTTCATGCATACCTCGATTGAGGCCTCGGAGCGGTTGGAGGCGGATGCCTCGCGCGTGGCGGGATCGATCTATCAAACCCTGCAGGCTGTGTTCCCGGTGGTGCGCGTCACAGCTGGTTCGCCGCTCCAGTTTTTCGTCTCCGGTAGTGGCGGGACGGTGTCATTGGATCGTGACGTGTTGTATCGGCGCAGTGCTGCCGCCCCCGTGGTGAGAAATACCTTCCGCCCCGAGTATTTTCTGGATACGGATGAGTTGGATCCGGACAAGATTGTGTTTACGGAACAGCGCTTGACGCAGCGGAAGGTTCCGGAAAATACGATCAGCCGGCCTGTGTCGTGTTATTACACCCTGATTCTGTGGAGCCGGTACAGTCATTCGTTGCTCGAGTCCCTGTTTGGCAGAATGGCCCTATGGCGTTCCGGATGGGTACTGGGGGGACTGGGTGGGACGGGACTACTGATACTTCTGGCGGCCCTTGTTGTGCGGCATCGACAGCCGGCCGGTCTGCCGGAGTTGGCGACGTGGCAGGCGATGGCGATGTCCGGCTTTGGCGGGGTGGCGTTGGAATTGATTCTTCTCTATGCCTTCCAGGGAATACATGGCTATGTGTACAGCAGGATGGGTTTCATGGTGGGGCTCTTTATGTTGGGTGCCGTGGTGGGGGCGTGGCAGATGCGGACTCTTGAAAGTGCCGGTTATGACTTGGTATGGCGGGTGGTTGCTTTGTGTCTGCTGATGCTGGTGGTGTTGGCAGGCGTGGTGCAGGTTTGCCTAATCCACACCGCCACCTCTGAGTGGCTGCTTTACGGACTGACGTGGGCGACAGGAACTGTGGTGGCGATGCAATTTGTCGCTGTCAGCCGTCTCTCCATTCTCAAGGGTGCGGCGCGAGGCGGGGCGGCGGGGCGGGTTTGGTTGGCGGACTATTGGGGGTCCGCACTGGGCGGCTTACTGGTGGGGGTATTCCTGATGCCGGTACTCGGGATTGGGGTTACCTGCCAGCTTCTGGCCGTTGCTTTTGGCATCAGCCTGATGTTTTTTACCATCCTTACCCCCAGACGCCGGGAATGACCCGGTTACAGAAAGGACACTTTCCTGAGGCGAGATTGTTTTCAAGAATCCGGAAGCCATAGCGCTTGACCACGATTTTATGGCATCCGGGACAGATCGTGTTTTCACCCTCCAGGCCCGGCTGATTACCACAATAAACGAAGTGACAGCCTTCCTTCATGGCGGTCGCGCGAGCTTGCAGCAACGTTTCAGCGGGCGTGGGGGGAAGGTTCTTGAGCCGGTACATCGGGGTATAACGGGTGAAGTGGAGCGGGACATCAGGACCGAGTTCTTTGACGATCCATGCCGCCATGCGTTGGATGTCCTGTGTGTTGTCGTTCAGGGTGGGGATGACAAGATTGACAATCTCATACCAGATGCCTGACTCGGACAGCCTTTTCAGGGTGTCGAGAACGGGTTGGAGCACACCCTCGCATGTCTTCCCGTAAAAAGACTGTGTAAAGGCTTTGAGATCAATCTTGATGGCCTTTACGAGGGGGAAAAGAGTTCTCTGAGGGGCGTCGCAGATAAATCCGTTGGAGACGATGACGGAGTCCAGATTACGTTTTTTGGCCGCTTGGGCGCAGTCATGCATGTATTCATAAAAAATCGTAGGCTCATTGTAAGTGAAGGCGATAGTTTTGGCCTTCTGTTGCAAGGCCATTTCAACAATATCCTCCGGGCTGAAGTGGTTGGTTGGCAGGTCTTCGGGCGAGGCCTTGGCTATATCGAAATTCTGGCAGAATTTGCAGTGGATATTGCACCCGACTGTGGCAATGGAAAAGGCCTTGGTGCCGGGATAGACGTGGAAAAACGGTTTTTTTTCAATGGGGTCGAGGTTGGTGACACTCGTTTGCCCGTAGACGAGCGTGTAATATTTTCCGCCGCGGTTCTCCCGGACTCCGCAATAGCCCCGCATTCCGTCAGGAACCCGACACCGCCGCGGGCAAAGTTCGCAATCGACGCTTCCGTCGGACATGGTCTTATAGAACCGTGCCTCATGGGGATCATTTGCAAAAGGTGAACCGGAGGGCACAACCGCAGCGATCCCTTCACTTCGGCACCACATGTAGGCGGCGGTAGCGCCTAGGGAACCGAGAAAGGCCCGACGACTGATGGAATATTTATCAGACACCTTCATGTTTCTATTTTACCAGACAATGGAATGGGGGGAAGCGGAAAATCGGATCTACTGATTGACTTGCTGATGAGGTGCCTTAGTGCTAGAAAAAGCAGGATCAATACGGAATTGAGTTTTTATGGGAAGGGTTGTTGCGGTGGCTAAATATCATTTGATTGCGTGTCATGTGCTGTGGCGGGAATTGTGTTATTTTACCGCCCTTTCGCCGCATTTTTTCACGTTTAATTTTATCAAGCAGGGGCTTCATAATACGCCGGAGTTATTGAAACTTCAGCTTCAGAAGGCGGTGGACGAGGCCCCGGATGAATGTGACGCCATTCTGTTGGGGTATGGCCTATGCAGTAATGGGGTCGCCGGAGTTGTCTCGCGCAACAAGAAAATGATCATTCCGAAGGCGCATGACTGTATTACGCTGTTTCTGGGAACCAAGGAGCGGTATCGAACCTATTTTGATACTCATCCGGGAACCTATTGGTATACGCCCGGCTGGGTTGAATGTTCGGTGCAGCCGGGGAAGGGGCGGTACGATCTGTTGCGCAAGGAGTATGTTGAAAAATACGGGGAGGAGAATGCGGATTATCTGATGGAGATGGAGCAGGGCTGGATGAAGGAGTATAACAATGCCGCCTATATCGACCTTGGGGTCGGGGATACCGTCCGGCATAAGGAGTTTACCCATGCATGTGCCCAGTGGTTGGGATGGAAGTGTGATGAGCTTTCCGGCGATGCCTCCTTGATCAAGGATTTCGTGGAAGGGCGCTGGGACGGCGAGCGTTTCTTGATAGTGGAACCAGGACAAACCATCATGCCCTCGCATGATGATCAGGTGCTGAAGACCGAACGTTGACATATTTATGGGGTTATCGTTAACCTGATCGCTAGATTCGGTTTAAAAGGAAAAAGATGAAAATAATTTTATGTGGTTTATGGGGCGTTGTGCTGGCGCTGAGCAGTGGCTGTGTGACGATGGTGGATCAGAATACGATGGCACAGCAGCAGGCGGACATGGAGAATTTGCGCGAGAATGTGCAGCATATTCAGGAGAAAATCAACGGACTCGAGTTGGAACAGCAGAATTTACAGCGTGACATTGGCGCTATGAAGGGCGCGCCCAAGGAGGATATGGCTGTCCGGAATCGATTGGATACATTGGAGCGGCAGATCCAGTCCCTTGCGGCCGCCCGTGATACGGATCGCAAGCAGATTGTTACGCAGGTGGCCTCCATTGTCGGCTCTTCCGGCAGTAGTTCTTCAGGGCGGTCTTCCTCCGGACGGAATGGGGGCTCGCAGTCCGGCGTGGAGCATGTGGTTGAATCCGGTCAGACCCTGTCGGCGATCGCGGCCGCCTACAAAGTAAGCGCCAGTTCAATCAGAAAAGCCAATTCCCTGAAATCCGACACCCTGCGTGTCGGACAGAAATTATTTATTCCCAAGTGATCCCTCGCGGAGTCGTCCAAGTGGCAGCGGCGTTTTGCCGCTGTTCTCCTGTGATCAGTTAAACATTATTTTGAATCAATGGGCCTGAGCAGCACGGTGAATTCCATGGGCTTTGGCTGAATCAGGTATTGGGGCAGAGGGAGCGGGCCACAGCTTTGGCTGCCCAAACCTCCCTGAACATGATCCATATGCACTACGGTTTGCGGAATGCGCGTGAGTTCGTGTGCATGTTTTTTGTTGGTTAATTCCTCGACCGTATAATGCAGCGTACTTACATTAAGCGGCTGATCGCCCATGATTAACAACCCGGCTTTACGGCGATTGGTGATCGCCATCCAACGGACATCCGACTTGTTTCCATGCTCCTGCGGGCGAACATACGGCACGTATTGTTCGTCCACTGTTCCGGAATAGATTCCCACATGAGTGTTTTCCTTGCGATCAGCATAACTCTCGAGTGGGCCGCGACCATACCAGACCACCTGCTCGAATCCGACGGGCATCATCATCTCCAACCCGAAGCGGGGAAGATTAGGAAGATCCTGGGCCACGGGGCTGATGCTGGTCGTGATGGTCACATCACCAGAACCATGGATGGTGGTGGTCTGGTTGAGGCGGAATCGCGGCGAGAGTTGATAGCCCGCCAGTACACTCTGAACCTTAATCTCTACGGCCGTATTATCTTTCAGGAGTCGGGTCTTGATTTTTTCGATGCGCGGAACCAACCGATTATAACCAGCGTTTCTCCAGCCATGAGCCTGGTGAACATCATTGTCGGTGGGGGCACGCCACAATTGCGCCTTGGGCCCTGCTTCGATCAATGATTGGTTGCCCCAGCGCCAATCGAGGAGGGTTCCGTTAAACCTGTCCAGTACGACTTTAAACGCTTTGCCCTGTACGACGATTCCTGTGGAGGATTCTGTCATTTTGACCAGGGCTTCGGGGCGTGCTCCGGTGGCGAGCCATTCCTGTTTCTTGGCCGGTAATTCAATCTGACTGGAAGCCAGCTCGTAACCCGCCGGGGCCCAGCTGGTGGCGTTCTTCAGTGCGAAATTGAAGTTGATGTGAACCTCACCCTCTGCGGCGATGGCGGAGGGTTTTAACGGCAAGTTCACGGTGATGTTTTTTCCGGCCGGGATATCCAGCAGGGGAAGGGTTTCCTGTTTCACGATGATTCCGTTGCGGGTCACGGTCCAAGTTCCTGTAAGACTGGAGAGATTGCGGAAGGCATAACGGTTGGTGATTTTGAACTTTCCCGCCTTTGCGTCCACAGCATCCACTTGTGCGGGTGCCAGAACATGTTTCAGCTCGATCAGGGCGGTATGTGGCGTGCGGTCGGGTGCAACCAAACCATCAATACAGAAGTTGCCGTCATTGGGCATATCCCCGAAGTCTCCGCCATAGGCGAACCATTCCTTGCCTTCGGCCGTTTTCATGCGCATACCATGATCGGCCCATTCCCAGACACAGCCACCAATCAGGCGCCGGTATTTGCGGATGGTCTCCCAGTATTCCTTCAGGCTGCCAGGTCCCTGGCCCATGGCGTGGGCATATTCGCAGAGAATGAAAGGCTTGGGGTCTTTCTTTTGTCCGATTTGGGCGAGGGTCGGCACATCGGTGTACATCGAGCTTACGACATCCGTGCATTCTGCGTTCATATCCCGCTCATAGTGGATGGGCCGCGCGGGATCGCGCTGGCGGATCCATTCGGCCATGGCGACATGATTAGGGCCGAACCCGGATTCATTGCCCAATGACCACATGATGATGCAGGCATGGTTTTTGTCGCGCTCGACCATGCGTACGGCGCGATCCACGAAGGAGTTCTTCCAGAGTTCCACTCGTGCGGGAATATCAGGCGCATCATACCCAAAGCCATGGGTTTCCAGATCCGCTTCATCAATGACATACAGACCATACTCATCGCAAAGGTCAAGCCACTGGGGGTCATTCGGATAATGGGACGTTCGCACGGCATTGATGTTATGCCGTTTCATCAGGGTGATGTCCTGAAGCATATCGGCATACGTGACCATATGGCCGGTGTCAGGGTTGGTGTCATGCCGGTTGACCCCCTGGATCTTGACGGAGACCCCATTGATCCAGAGCTGTTGCGACTTGATGGTTACCTGACGGAAGCCGATCCGCTGGTGAGTAGTCTCAAGAACCGTTCCCTGATCATCCCGAAGAGTAAGTAACAATGTGTAGAGTTCAGGCGTTTCCGCAGACCACTTCCTGGGAGCGGTCACGGGGGCACGGAACTGCAGGAGCGTGCTGGATTTTGCCTTGATCGAAACATCATCGGCAACCGACTGATCAATGACCTTCTTACCTGCGTCATCCAGCAGCGTGGTGTGGACACTGTATTTCCCGGTAGCCGTGGCGTTCAAACGGCGGAGGGTGATATCCAGTTCCAACGTTGCGTTTTTGAAGCGCTTGTCAAAAGGCGTATGCACGAAAACGTCGTGGATGTGGACGGCGGGAACGGAGAGCAGGTAAACATCGCGGAAGATGCCGGACAGTCTCCAGTAGTCCTGATCCTCCAGATAGCTGCCATCGCACCACTTCAAGACTTTGACGGCCAAGGTGTTTTTCCCGGCTTTGAGGAAGGGGGTGATATTAAATTCCGCCGGCATACGGCTGCCTTTGCTGAAGCCAATCGGTTGTCCGTTGACCCAGGCATAGAAAGCGGCATCCACGCCCTGGAAGACGATGAGTGTCTGCCGATCATTTCCGGCGGGGACGGTGAAATCACGTCGATAGCAGCCGGTGGGGTTTTCGTCCGGGACATGAGGCGGATCAATGGGATAGGGGTAGTTGACATTGGTATAAACCCGCTTGTCATAACCATGCATCTGCCAGTTTGATGGGACGGGAATGGACTTCCAGGCGGCGGCATCAAAATCTGGGTTTTCGAACCCGGTGGGTGTCAATTCGGGGCGTGTGGCGTAGTGGAATCTCCAGTTTCCATTCAGCAGGGAGAAGTAGGGGGATTTGAGCCGATCGCCGGATCGCGCATTGCCTTCATCCGCAAAGGGAATCAAGGTGGCGCGGGCGTCTTCGCGGTTCCGATGAAGGAGTTGTGGATTTTCCCAGTCTTTAACAAAGGTGTTGGATATCTTGGTCATAATGTTTTCTCCTATAAATAGCTGAGAACCGTATCGCATGAAGAGCTTGAAGTCCATGTCAGGGGTGGTATTGTGCATATCACATTTGGTATGCCTTTGTTAGGATTAAGGGAAAGTCATGAGTGGCGAGATGAGCGGTTTGCCGGAGCGTTTCTTCCGGAATGAGATTGTGCACCGGTCCATGCGCGGGAATGATCCTGAGCGAACCACGCTGGGGTGTGGCTTTATGTTGAAGCCCCAAGGACACGGGCAACATCGCGATTTTGTTATGCCCCATTATAGTGGTGTTCTGGTACTGAGGGGAGAGGGGGTCTATATTGATTGGGATGGGCGGAAGCAGCCCTTGTATCCGGGGTGTTTTTTTCAGCGTTTGCCGGGGCGATCCCATAGCACGATTCATCCTGCCACCGAGAATTGGGCCGAGTGCTATGTCAATATTAGTCAGGAGTTTTGTGAAACGCTCGCTGAGATGAACAGTTTGGATATTAATAAGGCGGTGCTGGTGCCTGGGTTGAGCCTTGCTCTGGTAGAACGGTTTGACGCCTTACTCGATGATTTGCGCAGTGCGCCGCCGACGGATCTGCCCCGCATGTTGGCGCTGGCGCATGCATTGATTGTGGATATCTATGCCTTGGACCAGCACGGCAGCAGACCAAGTCCTTACTGTCAGATCCTTGACGCGGCGGCGCGTGAACTGGCGACGGATGCCGCGCGGCGGATCAAGATTCCGGCCTTGGCTGCAAAATTTGGTATCGGATATGAGTTGTTCCGGAAAGCCTTCCATGACCGGTTTGGAGTGGCTCCGGGCGACTACAGTATCCGTCGGCGTATGGAGCGGGCCCGTTCCCTGTTGAGTCAGGGAGAAATGACCATTAAAGAAGTGGCTTTTACCCTTGGCTACCCCAATGAGTTTGCCTTCTCCCGTCAGTTCAGCCGGGTCTATGGGGCCCCTCCCTCCCGCTTTCGCGGCACCCCATGAGGCGAGACGTCATGAGGAATAAACGCTGTGCATCAATAATGAAAAATTGTAAGTTAACAAACAGATTTTATAGATGGTGGAGTAATGATGAATAAAAAAATAATATGGGTCGGGTGTGTTTCTTTGATGGGATTGATGGCGGGGGTGTGTGTTGCCACTGAGACGGGGCCGATGGAGAGTCAGACGAACCAGGCTGGTGTCGTTTGCATCAACCCGAACTTTGATTTTGGTGCCGTCTATTCGGATGCGGTGGTGAATCATCGCTATATGTTGACCAATCAGGGGGCTCGTGTGGTGAAGATCCTGGCGGTACGCAGTAGTTGTGGTTGTACTACGGCCGTGGCGACGACCAATGAGATGGCCCCGGGGCAATCGGCGGCTGTCGATGTGGTGCTTAATTTCAAGGGACGGCGTGGGCGTCAGACGAAATCAATTTATGCTGAAACCGATGATCCGCAGAATCGGGTGATGCGGTTGGAATTCACAGGCGTTGTCATTGTCCCCATTGAAGCGCAACCCGAGGGGATTCATTTTGGAACCATCGGGACGGAGGGACGGCTTGAGCAGGAGGTGTTAATTTCCGCGGTTTCAACCAATACGTTTCAGGTGCTTGGCGCAAAATCCGCTTCTCCCCAAGTGACGGTAACTGTTGAGCCTCGGGAGGTGGGGAAACAATATCTTGTCAAAGTGGTCTGTGATGGCCCCCGGAAACTTGGATCTTGGATGACTTCAGTAGAGGTGGAAACGGATCATCCGCAGATGAAAGTCTTATCCATTCCCGTGGCTGGATTTGTGGCGGGGGATATCGTTGCCGCACCGGTCAGTTTGTTATTAATGCCCTCCGCTACCAATGAATCCAGGACAGTCTGGATTAATCTCTGGTCACCGGGTGGAAAACCTTTTAAGGTCACCAAAGTGGAACTGCCCGGGGAGGGGATGACGAACGCGATTACCGTCCTAAAACCAGACCGGTGTCGGATGGAAATCAAAACCCGGGGTACTTTGGCGGGGTTGGAGGGGAAATCGATCCGCATTGAAACGGATTTGGATTCCGCGAAGGAACTTTTAATTCCTGTCAGGGTTTTGACGGCCCGTTAAGGTCAGGGTGAGGGGTCGGTCTGACGGGGATGTTCAGGGGGGCGGCTCCCGGCATATCGGTGTAGACCCGGATGACAGCGCCAGAAGCGGCTCCCTCCGGTGTAATGGGCCCCACCTTGAGTCTTACCCAGGATGGTTTCATGCTATGAAGCCGGACGGGAATGATGGGGGGAATCACAACGATATTGGTGACATTGAAGGATTGATCCTCATGTCCGCGCAAAACCACGTAACGCACATTGCCCGGGGGCTCGTGGCCTGTTGAGTCCAGCATGATTTCCTGCGGATAGGCATCAAGGTTGTGTGTCACGGAAGTCAGAACGGGGACGGCTAATCGAGGGAAGAGGGGGTGATCGGTGGAGATGACCACCATTCCTTTCAGGGGTTCAGAGAGGGTATTGGTTGTGGGGGTTACAAGAATGACCCCGTATCCCGGTACGTTGGATGCAATGGTGGCGCGGAAAAATGAGCCTTGAACCTCAAGTGATGTAATGCGTGAGGTTGAAGTGGATTGCCCGGTCACAATGAGCCGCTGTTCGGCTGGGGCGGCGGCGAGGGGAGTGTAGGTGAAGGTGATTTGGGGCGGCGACACGGCGAGATCGATTACGGCGGATCCGGATAATTGGCATTGAAAGATAGGCTTTTCAGGATCATTGGTATGGAGATAGAGGGTGGTCCGTTTGGGGCCAACGATTCCTCGCAGCGTGAGTCGGGTGCTAAGGACGGCATTGCTTCCCGGCGCGATGGTGTTCTGGCTGAGATGGGCAAGGGTACATCCGCAACCGCTTCGGACCTGTGAAATCACCAATGGGATATCTCCCAGATTCCGGATCGTAAAATCGTGGTCAACATCCATGCTGTTCGGTCGCACGCCAAAATCGAATAGCGGTTCATCGCAGATGAGGCGTGGTCGTGGTGTCAGGGTTTGCCCCGTGGCTGTTCCGTAAAAGAACAGGCAGGCAAATAACCAACTCCAGACAACTCCTTTTGATTTAATCATCCTTATATATTGAGTACGTGCAGGCGTCTCTGTCAAGAGGTTCCCCTTATGCTGATGCCCAACGCATCCGCAACCTGATGGGCGGAAACTCCTTGGAGGTTCAGGCGTTTTTGGCGGCTGGTTTGACCGGAGAGAAGGGTGATTTGTCGTTGAGGGATATGGAGCGTTTCCGCGAGGAATTCAATGAGGGCACTGTTGGCTTTGCCATCCACCGGTGGGGCTTGGAGGCGGATTTTCAGGGTGTCACCATACAGGCCTTGAATTTGGCTTTTGGAGGCCCTGGGGCTGGCATGTACCTGAATAATCGTGCCCCCCTTGCTATCGGTAATCCAACTCATGCGGACATTGTGCCGCGGGAACCCGGTTATGGCAAATGGATATTCAGTTGCAGAAATATTTTGAAAAAAATATTCATTATGTCAAACTTCAGGCCCATGAATGAAAATAAAATGACGGTTGTGCAGTGTTGGGATGACGGGGTCACGGCGGATGTGCGATTGATTGAAATCCTCCGTAAACATCATGCCAAGGCAACTTTTAATTTGAATGCCGGTTTGTACGAGGCGAAGCGTAAGCCGAGCTGGGTTTTCCAGGGAACGGAAGTGGGGCGGCTCGGTTGGGATGAGATGAAGGATTTGTACCAAGGTTTTACGATTGCCAATCACAGTCTCTCCCACCCGTTTCTTGAAAAACTGCCTGTTGACGCGGCCAGGAAGGACATTGAAGAAGGGCGTTGCCGCCTGCAGCAGTTCTTCGGGCAACCGGTACTGGGTTTTGCCTATCCGTATGGAACCTATAGTGAGGCGGTTATGGAGGCAGTTCGGGCGGCAGGGCATGTCTATGCGCGAACGACGCGCAATGTGGCGCAGCCTTTTCCTCCGGAAAACGCCATGGCGTTCCATCCCTGTTGTCATTTTCTTGCGCCTGATTTTTGGCAGCGCTACCAGGTCGCGAAAGCCGGTGGGGTTTTCTATTTCTGGGGACACTCCTACGAGATGATCACGGAAACGATGTGGAGTGAGTTTGATGCCATGATTGAACGCATCAGTGCCGATTCCGGATCGTGTTGGGGCGATGTTGTGGATCTGTTCTGAACAGAATCATTTTATCCAGAGGGTCAGGAGGGCTTTTTCAATCCAATAGCCAAGGAGGGCGGTGACCGGAATGGTCAACACCCAGGCCCAGACCATACGGCCCACGATGCCCCACTTAACGGCGCTGAGCCGCTGGGTGGCGCCGACCCCCATAATGGAGGTGGAGATGACGTGGGTCGTGGAGAGCGGGATACCCCAATGTGTGGCGATTGAAATGACGGTGGCGGCGGTCGTTTGAGCGGCAAATCCATGAATGGGCTGCATCCGCACAATTTTGTGTCCCATTGTCCGTATGATCCGCCAGCCGCCCCCGGCTGTGCCTGCGGCCATGGTTAGGGCACAGGAGACCTTGATCCATGCCGCCACCGTGAACTCCGGGGTTCTCAGGAATCCCAGCCAGGACGGAAGCGCTTCGAAGGCGTTGCTTTTCGTGGTCGCTGTGAAAAGAATCAAAGCGATGATTCCCATGGTTTTCTGGGCATCGTTGGTGCCATGGCTGAAGCTGATCCATGCGGCGCTGGCCAATTGGAGTTTTGAAAAAATTTTATTGATCAGGAGCGGTCGCATTTTGTGAAGCAAAACGACCAGCAAACCCATCAGAATTGCCCCGAAAATAAAGCCGACAGCAGGGGAGGCAAACATGGGCATGATCACCTTGGGCCAGAGCCCTTCCGCATGGCCGGTGGCGGGATTATGAGCGGCCCATCGAATCACATGCCAGTTTCCATGGGAGGATGCCAGTGTGGCACCGCAGAGGCCGCCAATCAGGGCATGGCTTGAACTGGACGGTAACCCCAGCCACCAGGTCAGCAGGTTCCAGATGATGGCACTCAGCAGGGAGGCTAAAATGGTGTCGATTCCCACATAAGACGTATCCACCAATCCCTGTCCAATGGTCATGGCTACCGAGGTTCCCGCCATGGCGCCCAGAAGATTGAAGCAGGTGGCCATGACCACGGCCTGACGCGGGCTCAGTACCTTGGTCGAAACCGTGGTCGCGATGGAATTGGCGGTGTCATGGAAGCCGTTGATATACTCAAAGGCTAACGCGATCAACAGCACTAACAGGATGAGAGTGAGCATGCGTTTGTTCTTCGGGTTACTGTGTTTGGGGTCAGGAATATTTCAAAACGACCTGGAAGATGATATTCCCGACATCGCGGCAGCGATCAATGATTTTCTCCAAGGTCTCGTGCAGATCGAGAATGATGATGACCTTCAGCGGGTCATGCTTTCCACTGTACAAATCCTTAATCAGGTCGAGCATGAGTTTATCGGCTTCGCCTTCAAGATAATGGAGCCGGTTATTGAATTCCTTTACTTCCTCGAGATGAGCCCGGGCGCGAAGTTTTTTAACCATCTGGGATACGGTTTCTGTGGTTTTTTCCAGAATGGCAGCCTGTTCTTGAAAATTCACGTCTTTCAAAACATGTTTACAGAGCATGTATTTTTCGCTGAATTTTTCGGCTGTTTTGGGGATTTTGTAAAGCGCAAGCGACAGTGACTCAATATCTTCCCGTTCCAGGGGCGTCACAAAAGTTTTACACAATTCCTCCGTAATTTGTTCCGTAATCCGTTTATCTTTGCGGCGCGATTGGATGAAATCGTCCATGGAGGTGTTCTCCGGCGATTTGATCAAAGTGAGCAGAAGCTGAACGCTGGCCCTGGATTCGTCGGCGCTTGCCTCCAGGAGGTTGAAAAATTTGTCGTCATACCCGAGTAATCGTCTGATGGCAGTTATCATGGGGGGACTTATGCCATAAGCGACGGAAAAAATCACGAATTTTTCTCGCCTTATGAAATCCGCCGAATTCCGATGGCGCATTCACTGCGTAACAATTGTTAATTCTCTGTTTTTCGCTTTTTGGCGGCAAATTCCGGCGCTTCCTTGATGCAGGTGCCGAGGATGGAAAGGGATTTCTTGAATAGCTTCCAGCTGTCTCTCTTCAACTCCAAGGGATTTTTGCCCACATCAGCCCAACCGGGGGTAGTCAGGTCATCCGGGGGGATCGCCACCTTGTCCCAATTGTGAAAAAGGCGTCCCCAGGGACTATGGAGAATGTCATGTACCAGCTTCTGATGGGTCGGATACCAGAAAGAATCGTGATAAATCACGCTGGCGATGTAGGCCCAGGGGGCTAAAACGGTCTTGAGTGACCATTCGATCGGTTTGCGAAGGGGCCCCCAATAGATTTTGTGCTGCATTTTGCTGGCAAAGGTCATTTTTTTGAAAGGACCAACAAAATTCCAATTTTCTTTCAAAACGTCCGGATCTCCAATAATTTCAATATCGCGAATATCGCCGCACCCAAGCCCCCGTTCATGGGCCAGACGGATGAATTTAATGTCTTGTAAGGGGTTGAACCCCATCAACTTAGCGGCAACCGCATCAATGGCGACCTGATCTGATGAAGCCAGAATCACATTTTTGACATGCGGGATCATACAGCGTGGGCCAGGGCCATCTCCGGCAAAGGTGCCATCCATAACAGCAAAGATGCCGGGGTGTATTTTCTGCTGGATCATTAATAGATCCACAAGTGTTTCATGGATCACGGGATGTGTCCAATGTCGGTGTTCATTAAGAAGGCCGCCAAAGGCATTTTTCATGGCTCCGGTGGTGGTGGTGAAGACATGGGTTTTAACCGTGGGGAGGTGGATGATGTTCTCCCCGATAAAGCGTTTGGGAATCATGAAGCCATTCGGGTATACTGTGTTGAGGCAGAGGAACTTATCGGCGATATCGCCGATGGCATCGCGAACGTTGATCCAGGGTTCGTTGCCCTCGTATAGATGGATGTTACGGAGTCCATGCGCTTGGACGACATTAAGCTGTTTGTTCTCCCGTTCCCCGAGGTGGGCGTCAATCACGACGGTGCGGTTATGGCAGGCGTGGATATTCGAGGTTGAATAACCGTCCTTTTTCATGGCCCTGATAACCCCGTCCAGTTGCCAGGGTGTGGTGGAACTGCCCGGGTAGAAAAAATGCCAACTGATATTGACTTTCAGGGCGGTGTCGGCGGTTTTGGAGATGATCCCCTGATAGCCAGCCAGATTCATGACTCTGTGATAATCGGCCAACGCGGTGGCGGGCGTCGTTCTGAGAATGGCGACTTTTGATTTGCTCATACTTGACACTGTATACGAATTCACAGAGATTAACAATATGAAGGCATTTTGTTTACAGGAACAACCATGAAGTTTACGAACCCCATGACATTCAATCTTAGACTTCCGTTGGCGTTTCTCATGCTGGGCCCCATCACCGTACTCCACGCTGCCACGAATGACCTTCCTGCAGAATTGGCCTGTGGTCCGCTGGCAGATCCGAAACAGGTCATCGTTAGTGCTGCCGATGTCACCACGAATCGTTTTCCCGACGCCGACACGGTATTGGTCGATGACGTGGTTCGAGAGGCCTACCGGCCTGACGGAACCTCTGTGGCCGTGGACGACGAGTACACTAAAGTGCTCACCGAAAAAGGCCGCCGCATCAATGCCATCCGGTCGTACCACTTTGCGTCCGCCTATGAAACCATTTCCGTTACATGTGCCGAAATCGTCAAGTCGAACGGTTGTTGTGAGGTGATCGATCCGGCTCACAACAGTCGGGTGATGATTGATCATGACCAGATGGGTGCCAACATCTATGACCCGAACAGGAAGCTTCTCCAACTCTCTATTCCCGGGCTGGAGGTTGGTGATCTGTTGCACCTCACAGTCCTGCGAACGATGTTCAAGGCGATTGTGCCCAATACCTGGTGCAGCCTGAACCTGCTTGAGAGTGACTGTCCCCTCCGCCATTTCGTTTATGAGGTCATTGCTCCCGCCGCCAACCCGCTCCTTCATGCGCTCTTGCGTTCGCCGGTCTCCGACACTGTCACTTATACCCACCAGTTGCTGTCCGACGGCCGTCTCCGCCAACGCTGGGAGGCGCGTGACGTGCCGCAGCTTTTCCCGGAGCCGAGGATGGACGGTATCGATTCAGTTGCCCAGCGGGTTCTGCTCAGTACGGTTCCCGACTGGCCGACGCTTTCGCGCTGGTACTGGAACCTGAGCAAGCCGCGGTTGGAGGCGATCACTCCGGAGATGCGTGAAGCGGCTTCCAATCTTGTGGCAGGTGTCGTCGACCGTGACGCGCGTATCCGCCGTATTTTCACTTTTGTTTCGCAAAATATCCGCTATATGGGCATTACGACGGAGAACGTCGCGCCAGGCTATGAGCCGCACGATGTGAGCCTGACCTTCAGTCATCGCTACGGCGTCTGCCGGGACAAGGCCGCCCTGCTGGTCGCTCTGCTGCGCCTGGTTGGTATTGACGCTTATCCGGTCCTGATCGGGATCGGCCCCAAGCTTGACCCCGATGTGCCTGTTCCCTACTTCAACCATGCGATTGTCGCCGTGGCGCGTCCCGGTGGCGGCTATGACCTGATGGATCCCACCAACGAAAGTACGCGCGATCTCTGCCCCGCCTACCTCGGTAATCGCAGTTATCTTGTGGCCCACCCTGATGGTGAATCGTTGCGTGTTTCCGAGGTCGCTCCCGCTGACCGCAATCTGTTACGCATTATCAGCCGCGGCACTTTGGATGAGGACGGTACGCTTACGCTCGATATCCGCCTCGCATTCGACGGGATCAACGACAGCGCCTACCGCGCCCGCTTTCTCCGGCAGAAGCCGGACGAGCGACGCCGCTTTTTTGAGGGGCTACTCAAGGAACGCTTTGCTGGTAGTGAGATAACGGCTTTCTGTCTGGAGCCCGCCGATCTGATGGATACGACCGTGCCGCTGGCGGCCACGCTTGGCTGCCGTGTGCGCCGGTATCCAGTCACCGGTGACGGTGTCACCCTCATTGGCATTCCCTGGCTGGCCCCTTCGCTTGGTTACGTGAATGCCCTGCTCGATGACGCCTCGCTCCAAAAGCGCAAGTTCCCCTATATCACCGGGTTTGCTTGTGGAGTAGAAGAGACGGTGGAGGTGGTCCTTAACCGGCGTGCCGAACGCCCGCTGGAATGCCCGCCCGCGGTGCATTTCCTGCGCTCTGGCACCGAGTTCGGGATGACGGTTTCGGTTACCAACGGTGTGCTGGAAGGCCGTTTTCGCCACACGTTGCTTCAGCCCGAGTACACACCGGCCGAGTATGCCGATCTGAAGCAGTCGCTCCGTGACATTGAGTATGCCGCCCGCCATAGTTCCGTGTTTACTAATGCGGTGGCTGGTCAGGCTGACGTCCGTGTCTTGGCGGATGACTTGCGTATCGAACTGGCTGATGTGCATACCTGGACCAGCACACGGACCGTCACACGGGAGGTGTTGACCTATGCCGGGAAGAAACGCAACGCAGAACTGAAGATTCCGTTCAGCCCGGTATGGCAGACAGGTGAACTGGTTACGGCCACGGTCTCTAACCGTGATGGCACGGTACATACAGTGGCCCCGAACGAGATCAACCTGATGGACGCAGCATGGGTTGGGGGCGCCCCGCGCTACCCCCCCAGCAGAGTGCTCACGGTCAGCCTTCCCGGAGTGGAGACCGGAAGCGTCATCTGTACAACCATCCGCCGTACCCAGCGTGACATGCCGTTTTTCTCGTTTGAACACTACTTCGACGATGTCGACCCCGTCCAGGCCGCATCACTGGAGATCAACGCGCCTCGTGGTCTGGAGTTGCAATGCGAAGCCCGTTTCGCCGATGTTCTACGCTCCGTCTGTGTTACCAATGGCGAGAGGGTGATCCGCCGCTGGGAAGCCGGGCCGTTGCCTGCGGTTGTAAGGGAGGACAACATGCCGCCGGGGTATATGTTCCGTCCCTGCGTTTTCGTCTCGGCGGGAGATTGGTCTGTATATAGACGTCGTCTGGAACAGGCTTTTGCATCCGCCCTGCGCCACCACTCCGCCGCACGTGAAAAGGCGCGCATGCTGGTGAAGGGGCGATGTGATGATGACGCCCGGATTGAGGCCATCCGTGACTACGTTGTCCGTGCGATTCGGGAGGATGGTCCCTCTTTTTTAGATTTGCCGTTCACCTGCCTGACTCCGGCTGATACCACGTTGGCCGACGGGTATGGTCACGCCGCTGACCGTGCGATCCTGTTGACCGCCATGCTTTGTGATGTTGGTTTTAATGCTGAAATTCTGCTTGCTTCGAACGCCCCCCGTCTTGCCTGCGGACTTTTTAGTCCGCTTTACATTACGCCACAGCCAAGGCTTTACAATGACGTTCTTGTAAGTGTAAGGCAGGGCAACAGAACGGTTTTCCTCAATGACAGTGATCAGTACGGAACATTGGGTATCACCTCACATGATCGCTACCCGTACATGAAATTTGGCGGCGAAACAGGCCGTGTTGCTGTCGCCGCAGCCTATCGCGAGCGTCGCCTTGCGGAATGGACCCTCACTCTGGATGCAGACGGGGGGGCGATGATTGCCGTTACCAACTGGTTCTATGGCGCGGATTGTGGAACCTTCCGTAAACAATACGAAGAAATGTCTCCCGAAGAGCGCCGCCGTCATTTCCAGGGCCTCGTCGCTGGCGTCTCCCAGTCGGCCGAGGTTGTGGGTGGGCTTGTGACCGATACGCACGGCTATCCAGGATGTCGCGCTTTTACGGTCCGGGCTGAGCGCTATGCGGTCCGGGAGGGGCGGACACTTACCCTGCTACTGCCGGACGCTGTCAGTCCGGTCTTCAATTTGAGCGGTGATGAGCGTACCAATCCCGTGTTTATAGCCGAGCCGTCTGAAGACGAATGGCGGTGTCGTGTTATTCTGCCGCCAGGGGTGCGCGATGTACCTGTGCTGCCAACCGCGTTTGCATGGCCTTTGCCCGAAGGGCTGGGGCGGGTGTCACTCGAAGTGACCCGCTCGACGTTATCTGATGGTCGGCTCTGCCTCACCTTCCGTCGTTTCACCCTGCTTGAACCGGCCATTCTGCCCTCCAGCATCTACCCTGCCTTGCTCGAAATCAACCGTCGGCTCACGCATTCTGCCATGCGCATGGTTATGGCAGATATCGGGCAAGAGCGTTGATTTGATTTTTCTTGTTTTCGATAAAAAAATCAGCGATGCTGAACAGATTGATATTGGATTATTTTGATAACATTTCTCTTCTGGAAAGGGGCTCGTGTTATGACATGCCTGCAGCGAATGATGGTTGGAATGATGGTTGTTTCATTTTTTTCCCCAAACATTCAATCGACGCAGGCGGCATCGGCTGAGTCTTCCGCCACTCCGGCTGTCAGTAATAATGGGGTTTTTCTTGATTCGGGATTGACGGAAACGAATGCCAAAGTGGACGTGTTAGCGAATTTGTCTTCCGCCCTTCTGATGCCTGGTTCTCACACTCTCACCACGAATGCCAGTGGCGCCCAGGTTCATCATTTCAATTTGCAACCGGTGGTCACCAACATGACGGCCTTGACGAACGATCTTCCCCAGCTTGAACAAAAGCAGGCGGTTTTGGACCAGGAGATGAAGTCCTTGCCGGGCCGGGAGCGAATCTTGCGGGAATCATGGATACAGGACTATAAGATTGTTGCCAACATTGTAAGTAATTTTGTCCCGGCGGATGCAGAAGGCAAGAAGATGAAGGTGCGAATGGTTGAGCTTGAAAAAGAACTCAACCAACTTCGGGTGGAGTTCCAGAAGAAACTGGAAACCGATTCTGAATACCGGAAAGCGATGGCCAAACAGACTGAAGATGCCGCGGCCGTTAAAGTTCTTCAGGATAGAAGAAGCAAAATTCGCGAAGAACGGAGCACTCTTCTTTCTCAGATTTGGGTAATCAATGAGCTTAAAAGACGTGAATTGAATAAGCAGGCCGCAACGAATGAGCCTAAGCCCGTGGTCCCTTGATGTTGGGTTGTGGCTATCGGCAAACGGTTTCGCGACTTCACAGGGATATAGTGATGATGAAGACACCAGCAATCTGCAGCTTTAAAAGAGTGGTTTGGCAGGCGGCGTTTTTGGGTCTGGTGACTTTGATTACGCCGTCAGCTCTTGCCTTCAAGGCGGTGGACGGAATAGGGAAGTCGTCCATTGTCACTACGCAAACGGTTCAGACTGGCATCACTGCGCAGGCGGTTTCGATGGTGAGCGTGCCGCCGTCGGGCATGGCGTCGCGGCTGTTGACGCAGAAGTTCAGGATGACCTGCTGAAGCTGGCTGGGGTCGGCCATGACGGAATCGAGGGCGGGGTCGAGGTTGACCCGCAGGCTGACGGATTCTCCGACCAGGCTGGCCAGCATGCGCTGCATGCCCTCAATCACGCTGTTGAGGCCGACGATGCGGGGCTTGAGCACCTGGGTGCGGCTGAAGGCCAGCAACTGGCTGGTCAGCGACGCGCCCTGCTCGACGGCATCGATGACGGCCTGCAGACGGTTCTGCGCCTCGTCGCCGGTGACATCGCGCAACAGCATTTCGCTATGGCCCTGGACGATGGCGAGGATGTTATTGAAGTCGTGGGCGATGCCGCCGGCCAGCCGGCCGATGCCCTCCAGCTTCTGCGCCTGCTGCAACTGCAGGGTCAGGCGCGTGTGCTGCTCGGCCGCCAGCTTGCGCTCGGTGATGTCCTGGAAGGTCCCCATGACGAAGGCCTCGGCGCCCTCCTCGATGCGGCCCAGCCCGCGCACCTCGGTCCAGAGATGCTGGCCGGTGGTGGTGGTCACGCCGGCTTCGACCAGAAAGGGGGTGCCGTCCTGCAGGGCCTTCCGCAGGGCCTGCTTGATCAATGGGATGGAGTCGGCATCGTAGAACTCCAGACCTTCGGCCAGACCGGGGCGATAGTCGAGTGGCGCCTCGATGAGTTGGTTCACGCCCTCGGTCCAGTACAGGTAATTGGTTTGCGGGCTTACCTTCCAGGCGCCGATGCGGCCGATCTTTTCGGCCTCGCGGCGAAAAACCAGGCCCTGCTGCAAGGCCTTTTCGGCCTGCAGGCGCTGCTCGATCACGTTGACCAGCTCGAGCTTCTTCAAACCCATCTCGGCCAGCGAACGGGTCATGTTGCAGAGGAACTGCATGGTATCGACCACGAACCGCCGGCTGAAACGCGGCACCTGGGCGAGGGCTGCCAGGTATTCGTCGCGGTTGAAGCCGAAGGCGTCGGCCTGGGAGGCGAAGAAGGCGGGGTCGGGCGGATCGTCCTCGTAGAAAAACTGGCCGGCGAACAAGGTCCCCAGGTGCTGGCCGTCGATCATGACCGGCACGGCCATGTCGATCAGGTTGTTCTTGCAGCGGTACTCCATGCGCTCCAGCAAGGGATTGCGCTCAATGTGGCCTTTGATGAAGGCATCGCTCTCCTGGCAGCGCAGGCAGGTGACGGGATGGGCGCGGTGGAAGCGGACGCAGATATCCTTCCAGCCGGCGGCCACCAGGCAGTTCTGGTGGGCGTCAAACAGGCCGTAGGCCATGCCCGAGAGCCGGCTGTGCGAATCCAGCAGCGAACGCACCTGCTCGAGATCAAGCAGCTCGCTGAACGAATACGCAGTCATCGGTTCCTCCCTGCGGTTCACGGCCGGCAAAAGCGGCCGCGGCGGACCTGGTTCCGAGAAAAGCGAAGGCAGGTCGAACCGGTAGCCGGCCCCGGGAGTATTCTGCGGGAGATTCGGCCGCATGTAAACGACTACGATGCCTGCGAAGCAATGGATTTGCCACTAGGGGGAAGTTGGCGGTTGGGCATAGAATGCTCTCGCAAGTCAGGCGACGGGAAAGACCAGGGCCTTGGAACCACTTACGCACATGATGTTCGGCGGCGTGCTGGCACGCGCGGGGCTGAACCGGCAATCCGCGCTGGCGACGGCGGCGCTGTT
>Ga0118677_10000546_pt1 | contig 82288 bp, 53 predicted proteins | sample AliMusrvi5mmetaG_FD_86154 | JGI IMG/M metagenome (GOLD analysis project Ga0118677, IMG submission 86154)
CTGTAGATTGGGGATTGAATAGTAGCTATTTTAGGTTTTGTAAACGCAATAATTTGAAATTCTCTTTAAATAGCTTTCATGCATTACTTCGAAATTTTATTTATCAAGTTTCAGAATACTTAACCAAAGAACATGGGCAAATGAATTTAACACAACAAATTGCTTTTGCCCAACATCATGGATTATTTACTCCCTTTTTAGATTGGACTTTATCACCTTATATTGCAACATATTTTGCACTATCAAATCAAACGGAATCCCAGGTATCTGATAGACCATTTAGAATTTGGGCCATTAATGTTAAAGAGTTTAAACAGACAGATTTTGGTGAACCAGTAGACAATTCATTTTTTATAGACGACAAAGTTAAATTTAAGTATATTGAAACACAAGTTTTTTATTCTAGAAGAATAGCAAGGCAATTAGGTTGTTTTACGTTTTTGAATTTTCAAGAGGATTTAGATAAAATATTTAATAAGCACAATCTGGATTTGAAATGGTATGACATAAATGGGAATAGATTAGAAATTTTGAAAGAGTTGCGAATTATGGGAATTACTGGCGGCACTATGTTTGATAGCATTGATAATATATCAAACGATATTATGAGCGAATTCCTTTTAAGAAATAAATGATTGTTGGAAATTATTTAATGTTTTTATATAAATGAATAATGTGATGGAAAATGAATGTTATGTTTGCAAAGGTGAAAATCTTAGAAAACATAACTTCTATGATGAGTTGTGTATTAATTGCGGTGAGTTTAGTTATCAAAAAAGGTTTATTCAGGCAGACCTAAATAATTATACTGCTTTGGTTACTGGCGCTCGTGTGAAAATTGGATATCAGACGGCTTTGAAATTGCTGAGAAATGGAGCAAGGGTGTTAATTTCTACCAGATTCCCAGAAGATGCAAAATTAAGATATTCAAAAGAATCGGATTATGAACTATGGAAAGGAAGATTGACTATTTATGGAATTGACTTTAGACATTTACCTTCCATAGAATTACTGATTGATTATATTGTAAAGGAATTCGGGGATTTAAAAATTATTGTAAATAATGCAGCTCAGACAATTAGAAGACCTCCTGTATTTTATAAACATTTGATGAAGTCTGAATTAGCTGAAATAAATGATTTAAGTAGTAATACGTTATTTGAAATCAAGGGATTGAGCCGTGAAAGTTTGTCTAAAAGCAGCCGCATGATCCTTCCCGATTTTTTTACGCTCCAATATAACAATAAAGTTAGGAGGTCTGCGGAATTGACTCAGATACCCCTATTACCTGAAGATTACCTTATGGGATCTGAATTCTTCCCTGAAAATTGTTTTGACAAGGATGGGCAGCAAATAGATAGGAGAAGTGAGAATAGCTGGTCTTTTAGACTTAATGATGTTAGCGTAATAGAATTAATTGAAATTCTATATATTAATACTGTCGCCCCATTTCTTCTGAATTCTAGGCTTAAAAGTGTGCTCGCAAAAGATAAAACTCCAAGCTATATTATAAACGTTACTGCCATGGAAGGAAATTTCTCCATGCAGGAAAAAAGCATTCATCATCCACACACTAATATGGCTAAGGCCGCACTCAACATGATGACTAGAACATCAGCAAATGAATATGCTGAAGATTTAATATTTATGAATAGTGTAGATGTTGGTTATATCACGAACGAAAAACCTTATCCATTGAATATGGAACCACTGGAACGCAGAAATAAAATGCCGCTTGATGAAATTGACGGGGCTGCTAGAATCTGTGATCCTATTTTTGAGGGAATAAATAATAAAAATTTTATCTACGGTAAGTTTCTAAAGAATTTTGGGCCAAATCCGTGGTAAACTATTGTAATGAACGTTGGTTGACCAGGTAGCTAAAAAGTTAATAAAAGTATTTTTTAGCCTAGTCAATAATATAAGCCATTAATCAAACTTATAAATACTTGCATTTTTGTCCAATTTTTCAATCAAGGCCATAGCATCATGATGTACCATTTTGCACTGAAAAGCCAAGTGGCAGTAAATATTAGCATATTCATTGTAAATATTAGTTGCAAAAATGCCAGCATCATCTGTTCCAACAACTATGGGAGGAATACTATGACCCTCATTTTCCCATTTTACCCAATTCCATAAATGATAAGTGTCAAAACTATGATGTTGACCAATACGCACATTACTTGTTGGTAGTGTTTCAATGACAATCTCTTTATTATGCATTTGTTTCAAAATAGCCAGTTGAAGATCTCTTATAGCTGTGACATCGAATAAATCCAGAGCTCCTATCTCAATGATTTTTTCATAACTTTTGCGATACTCAGCATTGTGGTATTTTTCAATAATTTTTAGTAGCCTATCATCCTTATTTTTGCTTATCCGTGTTTCAATCTGGCTCCATTCTTCTTCACAATAAACAGAATATGACCTGGCAAATTCTTGCTTTCCTGATAATAAAAGCATTGGACAATATTTCCGTAATAGCCATGCCTGGAGAAGTATTTCTACTGAATAAAATTCTTGATATATTTTAAAACAGAGTTCTGAGATTTCGAGAGCTATATATGGTAATTTGGATTTAAGTGAATCAATCTTCCCCTCAATTATTAAATAATAGGCAAAAAGCAAATTGTCCAGATGTTCGCCTTGGTGAATAAGGATATTATGACCTACATTATTTATCCATATCTGAGCATCAACGGCACTTGCCACTGCATGACCAATTCTATCTCCATGTTGCATTTCAAGAAATTCCATCGATTCATAGATGGCTCTCAAGCCACTTATAATATGATAAAAATCTTCACCTGCATGGTAAGTAAAATGGTCAAAACCTCTTCTTCTTAACATTCTGAAAGCAGGTGCAAAAACTTCTGGAGGTGCATCAAATTCGCTGGCAGCAGCATCTATTCCGTTTACTTGCTGGATATAAACGCTATTTCTATCCTTCATAAAACCAAGTATACATGCTTTCTTCCATACATCTTTACGTAAAATCTTATGTCTGATAAAATGATCCGGTGATTTATCTTTTGTCTTTATAAAATGCGCTATGAGTTTTAATTCAGGTTTACTTCTATCTGGCAAAACAATTTCCTGCAATTCTAAAAGATTCTCCCACCCTCTCTTAATATCCTGTAGTAACAAAAGCATTTTATTTTCATTATCTTTAGGAGAGAACCGTCCTTCAAGGAAATTTATATTCCGCAATTCATTACCGTGTAATTGCAAAAAACGATTGTAAAATACTTTCTCACTATTCTCTCTTAATTCATTCAACGTATGCTTTTGAAATTGTTCAAACCCATATTGGTGCGTCTGTTGTACAAGCAATCTATTGGCTAAACCAAGAATCAATAAATAAAAATGAAACAGAGAAGCTACACTTTCTTTAGGTGTACAGGATAGATATTGAAAAATCTGCACATACATCAAGCACTCAATTGCCATTGGAAAATGATCTGCCACCTCTTTATTTCCAATTAAATCAGAAAAAGGATTGCCCAGCCCATCGCAAAAAGGAGTAGATAAATCCAAAATTCTACAAAATAAATGTTTAATCGATTTTATCTCACTCAATCCATTTTCAGTTAAAACACTTGGATAGAGCATTATAAAAATGTAGTTTCTAAGCCTTCTGGCTATCAGGAGTAAATCTCGGAATTTAATAGGGTCTGTTAAATGAGATTCCTGTTCAAACTGTTCTTTTACTAATTGATTCCCAAATCCTTTCTCTAACTCTCTATAAATCTTATCCGGAGTTTTTAGGAAATCCTGCCAGGCAATGTCCGTTTCGGTTGACCCATTTAAATGCATATGCAAATCATGCAATCCATTTTTCTTCTCAATATAGTTTTCCAGTTGAGGAATATATGGATACGGGAGTGCTGTATACCTAGCATTTGGCAGAATTACATCTCTGAAATAATCTTGTACTGCACCTGTATTTTTATCAGTGAGTGATTTATGCTTTTGTAAAAAAACTGCCTGTAAAACTAAGGGTGGTATTCTTGTAATCAGCTCTTGCCAATCATTCTGTTTCTCTGGCTTTACATGTATTCTGTTTTTCCGCAATTCCAGGTGCTCTTCTGAAATATGCAATAATCCTTTGATTAGCACGCCAGATAAAAAATCTATTCCATCAAAACTCATTTTCTGACTTAAACGATAATAGTGATCGGGAATAAAACGGTTACCCGTTCTTTCCAAGAGTAGCATCCTGCGCTTGACATCCTCAATTGAGACAAGTTTGCCTTCAAAATATGAAGATAAGGAATCATCATCACAAAGTAAGTGTTCTAAAATTGAGCTTGTTTCCACTGTTTAATTAATTTCAAATTTGAAGCATCGTCAGAATTTAAGAAATTTCTAAAACCTCTTAAATGGTTAGAGTGAAGAGTTTCTTCAGCAAAGAGGTTTTTACATTTGTCCCGAATAATGGAATTGAGTAACTGTTGTTCGTGTTGTCCTATTCCAATAGCGAATAAAGAGTAGGGTATTTTATTATTAATCAATACACTAATAACTTTTTCGCGCTCCGAAAGTCTGCTGCTCCGAAATTTAGGTTTGTTTGAATTTTTAGCAATTTGACCCTCAATACTGTTCGATTTCACATTTGTTTGACCTCGCAAATCGACCCTACAAAGCTTCTCATAAATTGATAAATTCTCTAGCATTTTTAATCGTTCATTATTTTTCGAAAAAGCAAAATCAATGAATTTTTGATTCCTAAGAAATTCTTTATTTAAATAAAGTAAGAAAAGTGGACAGCTCAACATCCATCTTGAAAAATTAAAATTTGAATCTTTAATTTCATTTGCAAAATCGAGGTTATTAAGAAAAACATCATCCTTTGTAACGGCATTATTAATGTTTAACCCTTGGCTATTTAAGCAATTTTCACGTACATCTTCTATTAATATTGCATTCATTAATGCTATAAGTCTGCGATGTGTAGCAACTCCCAGATTTAAATTACATTCCTTTACATCTTTAATTGAATTAAAGGAATAGTAAATTCTGGTCGAAATTTTGCCAATCAAATGCGGGGAATAGCATTTCTTCATTTTTAAAAATTTAGAATACCACTCCTTAAAAGACTCAATAAATACAGAATATCCTTTATCATCTTGTGCTCTTGGAATTTCATTATATTCTTCTTCATATGTTAAATTGGCTAAGCCTCTTTCAAATGAAACCATTGGATAAGTTCTCCATTGAGATAATTCTAGTAACCCATTATTTAGATCATTTAACTCCATCTTTCTAATTAATTCACCAATTGTACCAATGAGTGTATAAATAGAAAATGTAAAACTACCATATTTTTTTTCTATGAATTCTGAAATTGAAAGGGGGATAAATGCTAATATTTGTTGCAAATTTGTAAGTTCAGCATCTCCACGCCCGAACTCATAATCAATTCTACCAATAGCATCTTCAACTTTTCCTTTCTCTCTTGTTGCAGATGCTCGTAAATATACAATTCCATTTTTATTTTCATTTCTATTTGGCAAAGACTCAATATAAGCAGTCATATTCCCAACTACATCTCTAAGAACTTTATCTTGAAAGATACCTGAATGATGACATAAACCTTCAATTGAAGGTTTAAGCATTGAAGTGCCTTTCTTATCTTTTTTTTCAGCATATCCCAAATCTGTTAATAAATTTCGAGCATATCCTATTTTAATCATATAATCAAAGATCAAGTATGGATCCTTTTTTGAATGAAGACTGAATAAAAAACTTAATGCAGATAAACTGCTATTCAAACTTATATCAGTCGTATTGGGCTGTAGTTGATATACTTCCGAAAGCATTTGTTCTTTTATAAGAAGTTTGAGGATCACAACATTTAGCATTTTAGGAGAACGCTTTGCAAGTTCTACATCAACTTCTTTTTCGTACAAATCACTTAAAAAAGCACCAGATAAATCTAAATTTGTAGGATTAATTCCTGAAAGAAATTGAATTTGAGTGCGCACAGGCAGACTTAAAAAAAATGAAGTATAAACTTCTGCCTGATAAGAATTTCGAATGCCAAAAGATTCTAGAATCTTATTATAAAATTCTATAATATCTTCCCTATCAACTTGCTTCTCATCAATATGATTTTTTTTCAGAATATTGATACTCAATTCAGAACCATAAGTTGTTACCTTTTCATATAGAGAAGTTAAGTGAACACGATTCTCAGGTTTCACGACCTTTTGCATATACTGGCTTTCCATCTCGGTAACCAAATCATTATACTCATGTACTTTTCGCAACTTCTCACCTTCATTAATCAGCAATGCTTTTCCAAAGTTTTTCCATTGTTGTTTTCTAATGGCTTTAGAATATAATTTTAAATCTCCACTTAAAAGAACGATAATTTGTGGTGAAGTGAGATATTTTCGAATCGTTTCTAAGACAGGCCATCCTTTTCTGAAATCGACATCAATATCATCTAAAGTGATAATAAAAGCTTTTTTCTCCTTTCCTAATATATCTAATGCAAAGTTTACTAACTCATTAAAATTGGCTTCTAACTTAGAGGCTGCTTTTACCGATTTCAGTCCTCTATCCATTATGAATTCTGCATCCTGCCAGTTAGTATCATTTAAGCCCAATCCAACTCCATCCATGGACGGTAGTCCATCCGCTAATTTTCGAAGTTTGTCTTTCCATTCTTTCTTGTGGCAGTATTTTGCATCATTAGGAGAACAATCATTCAAATTCAACTTTCTGCAAACAGATTCTTCTATAAGCGCAATGATAGTTAAGAAAATATGTCCCTTTTCTTCAATCAAAGTTGGATCAATAATTTCTAATACTTCTACTTGATCTTTATATTTTTTGTTTTCTCGATAATAGCTAAGCAAACTCAACAGAAAACTTGTCTTGCCACTTCCTCTGCTACCAAGAATGGAAATAGTATCATTATATCGGTTTTTATCTTTTGGATCATATTTATCTACACGAGTTTCTATTAGCTTGGTTACACTTTCAAATTCTCTCAGGTGTATTCGCTTACCCGTCCCATAACTCTTAGCGTTAGAGCTTTCTTGTAAATCGATAATGATTGCATTGTTTTCGATTTTTTCTGAGGATCCCATAACCTATTAGTTTTATTAATATTTAGTTTTACTTATTTCATTATGATCTGTTATCTACAACATATACAATTAGATGGTGAAGAATAAATGTCCGCCTATGGTTCTGTTTCTTTATAGTAATTATTTACTTAGAGCCAGACTTGATAATTATGTTTTCCGGCTCGGCCGCAATCCTAATCTCCTCTTCAATTTTATAACTGGTTCTGATTTCTGTACCATCACCAACCGTTACCTGCCCATTCATCAACATTGGCAATAACCAGTCCCGGAGTTCGGAAAGTTTTTGATTTTCCGATAAAGCATTTTGTTTTTTTTCTTGAATGTTTTCCATGATGTCATAAAATTGGTCAACGATCTTTCCATCAGGAACAACGGTATAATATGAACTAATGAAAGAATCCAAGAGAAGATTTTTAATCCCACTTGTCTTCCCTTCATAGCCAAAGAAAACACCCGCATCATAAAGGCTATTCCAATAATAAACGAAATTGTAAAGAAGCTTTTTGTTTTTGATTGAGATTGGTTTACAAAAGTTCGAGCAAATTAATGGGTTCTCAAACCTTTTGATTGTGGCATCAGTTATGAAAGCAAGGCGACCTGTTGACTGTATTGGACTTCCACCTGAAATTTCAATGATTAAATCGTGTGATTTAAGAATCTTAAATGAGTTCTTTTCAAGAATATATCTAACAGGTGGTTTCAGTTCATCAAGGCCATTTAACCCATTTATATCTGCACCTCTAAAACAAATAACCTTCTTTGTGAAATTTCCTTCCGCTTGTTCCGTTCCCCAATCCCCACTTTTATCAATATCAATCCATTCTGACATTTTCGCAACTTCCCACCCCTTCGGAATCTCCCTCTTCAATTCTTCATTCCAAATCATTTTACCCCCACTTGATTTGTATGGTTTGCCTTTTGTATCCGGAAAATCAAACTGCACAAACCAATAATTGTAGAGCGTTTTTGACATTTCTTCTAACCTTACATTGATGCGGTTGTTGAGTTCAATTTTAAGGGTAAGGGTATCAATAAAAGAAGTTATAGCATTTTGAGTTATTCTATCTGGAATTGGAATTGGAATTTCATACAAGTCGCGTTGATATAGTGCTATTACCGATGTTGTTCCCTGTTTACATCGATCAATAAATTTCCTCATCACTGGAGTTTTTAATAATGCATTAATAAAAACTCCAGATATACCCTCATGATGTTTTATTCTAACCAGCATATGATTGAATACTAAATCAAAATCATGATTTACAATAACACAGGTTTTCCCAACTAACTCCTTACTATTTCTGACATTAAGTAGAAATTCACCTTTATAAAGCTTATATTTTTCAAGTTCCTCGTTTGTGACTTCAGTATACGCTAATTTATTTAAATTATACCCCCCATCATTGTCTAAATTACTCATTTTCAAATATGGGACACCTCTATCATTGAGTTCTCTGTTGGATCTGATCAATCCTTGCTGATATTCAACAATTAAATCACCCCATTTATACCACGTCCAATTATTCGGTAATGTAAATGGAATATCTTCTGCCTTTAGAGTGCTTTTATAATTTTTAGACATATTTCATCTGTCCTAATTGATTCTTTAAGTCTAACTCTATTTTTTTTGATTCTGCAAATAATCTATATAAGCTATTTGTAAAATCTTGCATTTTAGCTGCAAATTCTTCTGTTGTAATGTCAGTATATTCTATCTTAACATCAAAATATTGTCCCGCACTGAAAGAATAGTTTTTCTCTTTTATCTGTGCATAAGAAACAACTACCGAAAAATCTTCTACAGGATTTCGTTCGTTAAATGTGTTAATAATCAATTGCTCTTCATCAGTAGAAATCAGTGTTTTCTGGTTTTTTCCTTCCTTCACAGTTGTTCCGAGTTTAGAAGCATCCATTAAAACTATATCACCTTTAGTATTTTCCCTGTCAATAAACAATACGGAAACATTGGTACCTGTAGTAGCGAAAATATTGCTGGGCATCGATACCACCCCACGCAGCATCTTTTGTTCAACCAGCCGTTCACGTATTTTCTTTTCAATTCCGCTTTGCGCCGTGATAAACCCAGTTGGCACTACTACGGCAGCTTTACCTTTGGCAGAGAGTGAAAACATAATGTGCTGGATAAAGAGCAGGTAGATCGCCATCTTGTCCTTGCTCTTGGGAGTGATTTTCGGAATGCCAGCAAAAAAGCGCTGGTGGTTTTGCTTAGTGTCAAGATCATTTCTGAAATCGCTGAAATCCAGTTTGAAAGGCGGATTGGAAACGACATAATCGAAGGTCATCAGTTTATCGCCCGTTTTGTGGTAAGGCGTAAGCATGGTATTGCCTTGGATGATGTTCTGGATGGAGTGCACCAGGTTGTTTAGGATGAGGTTCAACCGGAGCATGCTACTGCTCTTTTGCGAAATATCCTGGGAGTATATGGTACACCGGTCTTCACCGATAGCATGGGCCAGGTTCATCAGCAGGGTTCCCGAACCTGCAGCCGGGTCGTAACAGGTTACATTAGTCACCGGCTTATCAACTAGTATAGAAGCCATGATTTTTGAAACGGCATGAGGAGTGTAGTATTCAGCATATTTACCGCCACCGTCTTTGTTGTAATCCTTTATAAGGTATTCAAAAATCGTAGAGAAGAAATCGAACTTCTGATTGAATATCTTCTCAAAACTGAAATTCACTAGCTGGTTAATGATTGCCTTGCAGAAATTATCCCGCTGTGAACTGTCGGTAATGTAATTACTCAATTCATCGAACAGGACAATTTTCGCACCAGTGCCGGTTTTTACAGAGAAAATATCGTTGTTGAAAATGGCTATGTCACGAAGGGTATCATCAAAGAATTTGGCAAATTGTTCTTTATCCTGTTTGTTGTATAGATTTGATAAAAAATGTTCCCTTTTTAGTTTGGCGCTATCCGGATTCATGCGTAGCAGTAACATTTCATATTGTTTATCGGTGTATTTGGCTATTTCCTGTTCCCAGTTTTCGGCTTTGTTAAGATTCTGGTCCAACTGTTTAACTTCATACCCGAATTTATCATTCATAAATTTATACAGGAACACCTGGGTAATGATTTTAAATTCATTTCCATCATTTCCCAACCCATAAGATGTACAGACACCCTTCAGGTTATCAATCAACTCTTTTGTTTGTGCCGTAAAATCTTGTGTATTCATGCTGCGTATTTCCCGTTATATTCGTTCATATATTCTCTTACCAAACAGCCATTGATAAAATTAGCAGATTCTGGGTCCAATTCAATCTTGTTTTTCCCGAAACTTCCAATTACAGTTTGAATCAGCAGCTTTTCAAAGTAGCTTTCGTTGTTTAACATCTGTTTATTGATCAATACTTTATCGTCAACTTGTTTCTTTATATCCAGGAGAGATTCACAAATTTCACTTTCTCTTTTCGATATATTGCCTTTTTCAAGGATGCGTTTATGCATTCGGGCATATTTGGCATCATTTGCGTATTTTGCCTTCAGCAAATTGTTTCTGCGGTTAAGTTCTGTTACCTTGTCATAAATCTGCTGCAAGGAACCAATATTGTTTTTCATATCATCCTGGCTAACTTCATCAAGGTTCTTTTTGTCAAACAATCGCCTAAGTTCATCGTACAACGAAACAAATTCCGGATCGTTCTGGTCGAAATTACCTCCCAATGCCTCACGTGTTTTACGAAGGATATCTTTAAGCTGGTCGGCGATTATCAATTCTCCTTCAGATAACTTACGAAACATAAACAACACATTTTCCAACGCAGCATTCAGTAAGTTGGTTGTGTCCACATTGTTTTGTACTGCTTCTTTCAGGTTAAGCATGTCAAGATGCCTTGAAGCCTCATAGAAAAGTTGATTCAACTTTTTGAAATCAACCTTCTCCATCAAGTCAAAATGGCCATACAAGCGGATCAAGTTATAGAGATTTCTTGCATTCTCCAATGCCTTTTTTATCTCTAATACCGTTTTTCGGTCTTCAATCTGAATGATTTGCTGAGAGAATATTTCTGCGTTGTTCAAATCATAATGAAATAGCTTTTCCTTGATGTCCTTAATTTCTTCCTCAATCTCTTCTTTGGATTTGAAAAGGTTTGAATAATGCTGCATTTCATCACCAAGTTCTCCTTGTAATTCTTCAAAATAGGCTTTGTTGGTTTTATCAAACTCCTTGCTTATATCTGCAAAATCAACCACATAGCCATATCTGAATTTTTTATACGGTCGGTTAACCCGGGTTAATGTTTGAAGTAAATTATGGTCTTTGATCAGGCGACCGATGTACAATTTTTTCAATCGTTTCGCATCGAAGCCTGTAAGCAACATATTGAAAACAAAAAGGAAATCAATTTTCCCATCTTTAAAATCCTCAACTTCCTGCTTTCGGTCTTCCTTAGAACCTGTGTCATGTAAAATTAATGAAGCAACTAGTTTCTTACTTTGGTCCTTTTGATATGTACTATATTCAATCACAGGTTCAGCTGCCATGGAATAGGAGGCTACAGTTTCAATGGTTTTTTGAGTCGGATTGTATTTAGTGATGAAAATTTCAAATAATTTTCTAGCCTGTTCGGAACTGTCACAAACCACCATGGCACCAATAGTATGGTCGGCAAATCGGATTCTGCTTTTTATAAAATCCCGAACAATATAATCGAGCATAGGCTCAGCAAACTTTGGATGGGCATAAATAATGCGCTTGTCTGCATCGCCTTTTAGTATTTCAACCTCCCTGAGTGCCTCCTTAAGTTGGATTTTATAAGTGGTTTCAATGTCTTCCCGAATAAGCTTTAAGGTATAGCCATCAGCGATTGAAGCATTGTAATAATATTTGTGAATGTAGTCACCAAAAGTAGCTCGAGATGTCCTGTCTTTTCCGATTAACGGAGTTCCTGTAAGGCCAAGGAGAATTGCGTTCCTGTCAGAGTTAAAGAGATTAGCTAAAAAGCTGCCAGTCGGATTGTAACTCCTGTGCACTTCATCAAGAAAATAAACTCGTTGCGTACTTATGTCGTAATCATTGGGTCTCACCACATCTGTATCATCTTTAAATTTCTGAATATTCACCACAGTGATTTCCCTTTTGCCCGACTGATTATAAATGGCTTGTCTTAGCCGAAAGTTATTTAGCAACTCATCTTTAGAGTTTACGGTATGAACGATTAAACCACGACATGTAAACTCTCTTTTTGCCTGATTCATCAGGTCAATTCGATCAACAATAAAATAGAATTTAGGAACAATACCTTGGCGCTGGAAATAATCGGTCAGGTAGTGAACATTAAAAAACGCAAGCGCTGTTTTCCCACTTCCCTGGGTATGCCAGATAATGCCTTTTTTAAGACCACTTTCAAGTGCTCGTTCGATAGCTTTGGTTGCAAACAACTGCGGATAACGCATGATGTGCTTTTCAAGCCCTTTTTCTTCCAATACATAAGCGAAGCTGAATTTCAAAAGCAACGCCAGTCTCTCCTTACAGAATAAGGAAGTTAAAATTCGATTGGTAGGGGTATTGGGTTCTTTATTTGTAATGAATTCCGGGGAATACTTGATGGATGACAGGTTGTTATCCTTTAAAATAAGGTTTTCCAAGTCATCATCCTCTGCTTTCAGCAATGTGGATAAATCAAAATTCTCTTCCTCTCTGAAACAGTTAAAGTTAGCGAAAGAAAGGGATGTTGAAGAGTAGAAAGCACCTTGAATAGGCACAATTGATTCAAGGTCATACTCCATGTTGTTGGAGAATACAAGTATTTGCGAAACGTTTATGAACTTCCGGAACTTTTTGTTTTTGAAACGCACATTGATACGGTCTCTTTCAGCCAGGATTCCCTCCTGGTTGTTGGGCTTTTTTACTTCAATGAACCCAAGAGGTATGCCATTGACAAGTAGCGTAATGTCTGGTCGAAACTCTTCATCACCGTTTTTGTATGGAAGTTCAGTAACAACATGAAAAGAATTATTCTTATTGAAATTTTCCGGGCTGCTAATATCGATTAATTTTATTCCAGAGGAAGAAATCAACATTTTGTAAAACATCTGACCCAGGTCCTCATTGTCAAGTGCTAAAGATATGTCTTCAAGAACTCTCTTGAGATCATCCTGATTAATGCCTTCATTTAACCTGGCAAGGCTTTCTGTAAAAATTTCGGTAAAGATATTTGTTTCTTCATCCCTTTTTGCATTTGATAATGAGATGTACTTATACCCTAATTTACAGAGGTGCAAGATTGCAGGGATTTTTACTCTAGTGTTTTCGTTAAATGCCATCACATTTTGGTATTAATATCTTAATCCAGCTGCTCATCTAACTTTTTTACATTCCAAATTTTCTTTGCAAGTTCTTCATATAATTCTTGTCTTTCAAGCAGTTCTTTTTTGTTAAAAACAGGCAGGGGCTTGAACTGTAAATTCTCTCTTTCGTAGAATCGTGTGAATTGCGGATTATTCTTATAACAATCACTATTTAAAGACTTTGCTAATAAATTTTCACCAAAATAAATGGGCAGTTTTTTATCGTAAGTAAGATCATTTAAGCTTCTATTTTTATCCATTGGTAATAATAACAGACCTCCAAATTTATTTCGATGACGGTCAAATGTTTCTTTTTCAGGATACTCAGTAATAAACCAGTCGTGGTGATCGCAGATAATATGCTCAATATCATACGGGTTCTTAATTTCCCTATTGATATAGTTGCTAAAATTTGAAGTTAATCCACTTTGAATTTCAACATAATCAGTCATGCGTGCCAATATATGAAGCATGTATCGAATTGTCCATCCATTTAAGCGGAATTCATCAATAGTTTCTAACTGGAATTCCATTGTGTTTATTTCTTGCTTAAGTATGTCTCGCAATTCCACCAAAGGTTTTCTTCTTATCTTTTTTGATAATAGAAAAACATTGTACACTATAGAAGAGTAGTCAACTGTTTTATAGTTGAAAATCCTACGGGTGAAATACAAATCAAGGAAGCAGGATACAAGTTTGATTTTCTTGTCTGAATCCTCTTTTGTTTCTGCCGGGTCAATGGCAGCAAGGATTAGTTGATACTGCAAGGTAAAATTTCTGTCAGCATTATAAGAAACATACTCAAAACCATCGGTTAATGTTGACGAATACTTTTTCAAGTCAAGATAAATCTGGCTGAATTTATCAAATTGTTTTAAAACAAATTCTTCAAAGTCCTTGCTTTTACCAAGCCTCATTTGAGCATTATGTTCCCTAACCCATTTATGAAAAGCAGTCCCTATGATATCAAAATCACCAGGGAGGGCGTTTTTCTTTCTTTCCCTTATATTTTCCGCATATTGTGCACGAATCCAATTTTTAATAAAATCGCTTTCTTCTTCTTTCCCTAAACCTTTTAATTCAAGAATGCGCTTTTTCCATAAATCATTTGCATGTTGGCGTATTGAGTCATCTTCAATTTTGCTTAGCAGATAACCTTTTAACATCTCGGTAGAAGTCAAGCTCAAACCTCTATCATTCATCGATACAAAAATCTTATGAGCATCTTGTTCAGTTTGAGCAATAATCCTTATAAAATCAACATTATCGATAAGCCAATCTTTGAATATTGCCAAAGCTTCCTTTGGCAAATTATCATTCATGATTGCTTTTATATCAGCATAGCGATTGTAGATATTTCGAATTGTTTCGGCTTGTTTGCTGATGTCAAGATATTCATCCTCCAACAAAGCATTCATTACGGTAAACCGTTCAGGCATTTCTGGCACATGAATGTTAAAAGTTTCAGATCCAGCCTTTCTTGAATAAATTAATGGTAAAACATCGGCTCGTTCTTTTTCATCTTCCAGATGATGATAAAGATAGATTAACAAGAGGGTCAATGAAGTCAGACGTTGTTGACCGTCAATAATTGCATTATCGTCAGCCGTCAAAACGATAGACCCAAGGAAATAGTGCCCATATTCTACTACTTTCCTTCGCTCATCATCCGGGGAATAAAAATCAGAAAATGCTTCATTTAAATCATTTAACAACTCTTCAATTTGTTTTGTTTGCCACTGGTATTCGCGTTGATAATAATGAATTGTGTATTTAGCGCCTGTAAATAATTCCCGTAAGGTTTTCGGTGTTCCATCAATTTTCTTCATTTAACTTTTAAAATTTTCAGAATTTTTAAATACAAACTGTTTCCTGTTGAGATAAGAATAATTGTATCCTCAATTTTAGTGAATTGCAGGACTTAGTGTCGGAAAAAAGCTGATGTGTGGAACAAAGGCTAGCGTCTTATGTTTTTTAAATAAGTGATCGAACCGAGTCATCCAAGTGAATTAAATCTGTGAGCAGCCGGAAAAGCGAACATAGTCTACTGGATTTAAAAGCCCAATTAACATATCTTTTCTTGTTCGATCGCAAATATATTGAAACATAGTGAATATTCTAACGAAATATCATTTTTATATTGGGTAATGAATCATCAGACTGTTTCAGGACAAAACAAATGATATTTTGACATATTGGGTTATTTTCTCATCCCTACCCTCCCTGATCAGGGAATGATTTGATTTTATTGCAAAACCAAAGGGAGGGAAGGTTGAGGGAGGATGAAAATGAGGAAGGTTAAAAAATGATAGTTAGTATGACTTCTCAGTATGTCCAAAGGCAGGAAATTAATCCTTTATCTGAGACCGGGAAACATTGTTCCCAAAGCTTCCAATCCTTTTTGTATTTGATCTGAAAATCTTCAGGAAACCAATCAATTGCATTTACTTTTTCAGGCTGGGTTTCCAAATTGTTATTGTTAAAATAGTCACCGGCAACAGTCCAAGCCGGCACTGCTGAATTGATAGGGAGGAAAGTGAATGGAAAGTCATCAGAATTCTGCTTCCACTTAACTTTGCCGTCTTCAATGAACACGACCATTATTGGATAGCTGCCCAGAGTAACATACCTAAGGAAAGCTGCTGTAATTGAAACATTGAAATATACACTTACTTCTTCAATGAGGGATAGGTTCAACTTTTTATTTGTTACCTTGTTTTTATAAAGGGTTTCCGGCATCAACAACTCTGAAGCGAACTCGTTTGCCTGCTGTTCATGTGGCCCCTTCTTGTACCACTCGGAAAGTGTTTTGTGCGTGTCCGAGAATAATGTAGCAAGGTTTTTATGTAGGATAAAATGACCTATTTCATGGCCGATCACAAAGTTCTTTTTACCCTGATGAGTTATCGATGAATTAAGAGAGATAATTCCTGTATCTCCTTTGATCAAAATCCTACCCTCTGAGCCTTTGATAGGTAGATGTTTAATAATAATGCCAAGAGCATTAGCAATCTCCTCCAATGTAAAATCTGTTGGTGTTGTCCATCCAAGCAGATTATGTAGTTCTCTTGCAGCAATGACCGAATTATTGCTCTGGATTTTCATCAATTCGGTTTTTGATTATTTCCATGAAGTATAGCAATTCCTGATCTTCCAGGATGGCGGCCTCATCCTCCTGAGTCAATTCTTCAAATTTTCTGAAAAGCGGTAAAAGTTGTACCTGTTCCTCAGTATTGAAGATTTTTTTTATTTCTTCAAGACCTTTTTGCTTTAGGATTTTAATTTGGTCAATGGCTTGTTGATAACGGACTCTATTTTCTTCAGCCCTTAACTTAACCTTTAGCCGTTTAATGTTAAGTAGATGGTTTTCAATCTGCGGATCAGGAGATTCTGTTAACTCCGTGATAATTTCCTCATCCGTACGATGAAAATTAATTTCCATCATTAAGCCGTAAAGGTTACTCAAAACCTGTTTTGCGTTAATTTTACTCATATTAATTAGCTGATGGTTGATGAGTTCTAACACATCTAATTAATCGCTCTCTTAGCTTATCAAACTGGCGGGGTGTAATATCCATCAAACTTGCTATTTCTGTCCTTTTCTTTCCTTCCTTCAATGCTTCCACAATAAATTCAAGTTGTTCATCTCCACATATCGCAGTTTCAATTGAATGGAGTTTGGTTTCATGTAACGCTAGTTCATCAAGATTTTCTGGTTCATCTACCAGATTGTAAAATTCTTCTTCAATATTCCTATAACTGATCTTAAAAGATTTTCCCTTAGCTGTTTTTACCTTGTCTACCTCTTTACTGATGAGACTATTTACAATTCTTATCATTTGTTCAGCAAGGGTATATTCCTCTTTCCATTCCCATTCTCCAGTCAGTATTTTTTCATAGGAAAGACTTAGATAGTGCTCAACAGAATCTGCCCCAAGATTCGAAGCTGAATGAGCTCCAGAAAGAGTCTTTTGCCATAATCTCAATTCAATATGCTTTTTACATTTTGCCAGTGCAACTTTCCAGTCGGTGTCTGTCAAATGGTCAATCCTGCTTTGATTATTTGAATAATATTGACCTGCTTGCATAATATTAATAACCGGAGAAAAAAATTTTTACACCATGGGGGAATTTTAAGAGATTCCGGTTATATATATATTAAAGGAGGTATAACCGACATTAATATGGAAAAACCCTACATGATTAACGCAAATATCGTAAAAATTTGCAATTAGTAAGTAATTAATAAAGATGGTGTTTTTCTAAGAAATAATAATTTATAATGAACTAATACATAATTATTATGACAGAAAAAAAAGACAAATTCAGAATACTATCAATTGATGGTGGCGGGATAAGAGGACTTATACCCGCCAAGTTGCTGGCAGAACTTGAAAGGGAACTGAAACACAGTGATCCTGACAAAAAATTATATGAGCACTTCGACCTGATTTGCGGAACTTCAACAGGAGCTATACTTGCCATAGCAATTGCACTTGGTATTCCAGCTTCAATGATGGTTAAATTCTATAAAGAACATGCACAAATGATTTTCCCCAAATGGTATCTTAAAGTATTACCCCGAAAAAGCAGAGCTATTATAACCTCTATTTATAGCAACAAAGAGCTAAGAAAAAAACTTAAAGAAATATATTCTGCGGCAAATGGAGGAATACCTCCAATCCTTAATGATCTTAAAACGAAAGTTTGTATCCCTGTTTTTAATGGGAATGATGGTCAAATCAATGTCTTGAAGACTCGGCATCATAATGAATATTTCAGGGATTATAAACTGCCTGCTCATGAAGTAGCTCTTTCCAGCGCTTCAGCACCAGTATATTACCCTCCACATACATTCAGCTTTTCCAATGAACATGGAACAGGTGTTAATGTGAATATGATTGATGGGGGTATATTTGCTAACAATCCATCATTGATTGGCTTACTTGAAGCAACAGAAAAACTTGGCTATAGCTTTTCTGATGTAAGCCTATTGTCACTTGGGACCGGAAAGGGTAAACATATTATAAAAACCGGATGGAAGCAAAAAGATGTCTGGTACTGGCTATTTCCCAAACCACGACTACTTGATATTATTCTCGACAGTCAATCACAGATCACTGAACAATATCTTGCATTTCTAAATAGAATTGCAGCTAATCAGAACAATGATTTTGATTACCTACGCATTCAATATGATATGGGTGCAGATATCATTGATCTTAACTCGTCAGACAAAAAGGATTTACAAAGGTTGGAATCAATTGGAGATGAACTCGCAAAAAACAACATTAATAACATTCTCAAATTTCTAAAAACAAAATAATATGGCTAATTGTCACGAATTATTTCAAGATTTCCATATGGAGATCAGTATTAGTAAAACAAAAAAGGATAGAATGATTAACTCAAAAGATGGGTTAAGAGACAGAATCCGTAAATGGTTTAAAGATAACCACCCTGAATATGAGCCAAAATTTTTTATTCAGGGATCACATAAAATGAAGTCAGCTATCCGCACGAAAGATGATATATGTGATTTAGACGACGGTATATATTTTTTCCGGGAACCAGAAGTAACTGCAACAACCCTTCAAGGGTGGATCTGGAATGCTGTAAATGGCTATAACGCTATCAGTCCAGAACATCATAAGAAGTGTATAAGATCAATTTTTTCAGGTGATTATGAGATCGATCATCCTGTTTATTACAAGGAAGATGGAAAAGAATACCGGATTGCCGTGAAAGATGTTGGCTTTGAAGATAGCGATCCAAAATCTATGGTAGATTGGTTTGACAAAAAAAAGGATGAAAATGGAAAGCTTATCCGTGATGTAAAGTATCTTAAAGCCTGGTGCGATAATAAGCGCAACAAAATGCCCAATGGATTGACAATGACAATCCTGGCAGGTAACGCTAAAGAGAAAATAACACTGAATGACAGGGATGATATAACACTTAGAGACATTCTTAAAGAGATTAAAAAAGCGTTGAATTTGAGATTTGAGTGCATTGTTCCAGCGGTACCTTATGACAATCTTTTTGCAGATTATGACGAAACCCGGGAAAATAATTTTCTTACCGCACTGAATGATTTTATTGAAGATGCGGAGAAAGCACTTAAAGAAGAAAATCATCTTAAAGCCAGCAGACTTTGGCGAAAACATCTTGGTGATAGGTTTCCTGAAGGAGAAGACAAAAAGGACCAATCCAATTCAATGTTATTAGCAACAGTTGCCAGAGGAGCAGCCACATCAAATCCTTGGTCTAATGGTTAGTGGAAGTAATTGTTTTAGGGAGGAAGCTTTATGCATTCATAAATATTACCCTGAACTGATGTTTTTTGAATCCTACGAAGGAGATTCATATATCTCAGGAGAATTGAAATTGCATGATGATCAGGGTTCATGCATTGACAGTTATTTTATTCGAATTGTTCCTTCCGAAAAATATCCTTTTCAATTTCCGCATGTATTCGAGACCGGAGGAAGATTACCTTATAATATTGATTGGCATGTATTTCCTGATGGGCATTGTTGTTTGAAATCCATACCAGAAGAAGCATTATTATGCAAACAAGGGATAACCCTACCATGGTTTATTGAACATCAAGTAAAACCATATTTCTTTAACCAGAAGTACAGAGAGCTGAATGGCTATTATTTAAAAGAGCGTTCACACAAGATGGAAGGTAATATTGAATTTTTCGAAGACGTTTTTAGAACGAATGACTTAATTAAAATTGCTCAAGGGCTGTTGTTTATTAAAGGTAGGAAGAAGCCAAATCGCGTGAGTAAATGCTTTTGTGGAAGCGGAATGAAATATAGGAAATGCTGCCGAGAGGCATATAGGTCACTTAGTAAATTTACGGATGAAGAACTTGAATTGTACATAAGGATGATCATTTTATCGCCAAAGGTTACAAGGAAAAATTAAAAGTGGAGGAGAAAAGATGCGTCTATGCTATAATGTGATAGAGTGTTACGGAGGATAGGGAAGGTCATGGTTTAGGGTTATCAACATACCCTCCCCGGTCTTTTGGTTGATTTAATTGGTATCATAAGAGATTAGGGAAGGTAGGGAGGGAGATCAGTGGACAGTTTACAGAGAAGTTGACAAGTTGACGAGTGGGCAAGTAGTTTAGTGGTCTAGTGGACGAGTTGACAAGTTGACAAGTTGACGGGTGGTAGTTTAGGAAAATGAAGGGGTAGTGGACTTTTCCTGGATAGCCCAGAGGAAGATGCCGTTGGATTTGCGTTTTTCGAAGCCGAACTTTTTGAGGGCTTTACCAAGACGGATGACGGCGCCGGGGGAGGTGGTGATGTTTACATGGGATCGTTCGGTGATGCGGTTGAGGATCTGCGCAGAGGAGAGAAAATTAGTTGCCTCGGATAACTGGACTTTCTGAAAGTAAGTGAGGAGCAGCTCTTCCTCAGCGGTGTTTATTTGAAACTGCTCGTTGGATTGGGTAACGGCTTCAATTTCATCTTTGTCAAAGTAGAATTTAAAACCCTGCTGAAAAAGATCGTAAGCCTGGGAATAGACCATTTGCAGGTCGACGGAATGTTGGTAATTTATTGAAAGGATCTCAAAACAAAGGAACCGGCGGGAACCGGTTGAATCGGTAAGAAACTGACTTGAATTAACGGACCCCATGAAGGAGGCGCGTCGGGTAAATGCTTCAATATGGTGGCCATAAGCCCGTCGCATCCTGATGGCAGATTTCGTTATTATTTCTTTAAAAGCACCAATCTCCGAACGATTCATATTTTCGAGTTCATCCATGTTGATGAACATACATTCGGCAAGGTGAATGAGGGTATCCTTGTTATTTGGATTGATCGTTCCAGAAAAGATATAATCATTCAGCTCGGGCGGACAGAGATGAAGCATCCAGGTAGTTTTACCGACTCCTTGGGATCCCGAAAGAATAATGGCAGTATGGTTCACAGTTTTATTGTCGAGGACAGCGGCAACAGTAGCAACAAGCCATTTCTTAAAGCATTTACACCATAACTCCTGGGAAGTGGTGTTAACAGTTTCGGCTAACTGCTGGATGAAATCCGTTTGTCCGTCCCATAAAGGCAGGTGGAGGAAATAATCATGAAAAGGGTCGAAAAAATTACTGAAATCGGAATACAAAATACTCCGCAAGAGAGCTGCAGAGCATTTGAGATTGTTTTTGAGAAGTTCGCGGAGGAGGGAGTTTTCCTGGTAATCCGTGAGAGGAACGAATGATGAATATGTGAATGACGAATATGCGAATGACGAATGATTTTTGACATTGGCTGCTGAGTCGACAGTTTGCTTAGTATCCTGGTCTGGAATATTGAGTTTTTGGATTTCGAGTTTGGAGGTTACAATGTTGTAACGGAATTGGTAATGGCTGGAGATGTAAGCTTCGATTGTGTCGACCTGGTTTTTGCGTTTCTTTTTCTTTATTTGAGACTCATTGGTGACTTCGCCAGGGATCGGATCAGTGTTGATGGCAGTTGGTTCAATTGGATGATTATCAGGTTTTGGAATGGTTCTTAAGGTTGAGATTTCTATTCCACTGTCGCGGGCAAAATAGAAAAGTGTCGAAATTGTTATTCCTGACCTTTTTGATTTCAGGCATTTGTCATATTGTTCATCGCATTCTTTAACCTGATAACCTGGATAAAAAGCACTGAGTCGATGAAAAAAGGACCGTCCCTCTTCTCCGATTGCATCAACCAGGGCAAAACCGATCTTCACCCAATTGTCATAGTTGGCAGTAATATCAATACTTCTGGATTCGATTTGCCTGACAACTCTTTCAATATCGTCTTCAACCATATTTATCTGTGTTTGAAATTCTACTGCAGACGGATTCTGATAAAGCTGCTCGTCCCAGGAAACAAAGCAGAGGCGGGTAATATCCTTGCCCGATGGATCAGCTTCATGATGGAGATGTTCCTCATAGAAGGCTTTGACCTGGTTGAAGGCAGATTTGTGGAACACCGGCCGGGAGAAGACTTTAACAAGGATCTTCAAGCCCCGTCCGCTGGGACTGATGAATGAGGCATACGTACAATTGATCTCCCGAGCAAGCTGGTTGGCGGTAATCAGATCATCCGGGTTTAGATCGTCGAAGTCGAGGATGATCAAACCGGAATATTCCTTAAGAAATTCGAGCTTCCGGCCACCTTCAAAGAGACCGGAAGGGGTAAATGCCGGGAGTGATCGCTTGGCGGAGGCATATTCATCAGTTTTCCCCTGCCGGAGTAACTCACGCAATGCCTGGATCCTGGCCTTGAACTTCCCGCTTCGGATTTGCTCAAGGATTACGGACAAATCCAGGTTTGCTTCAACCTGATTGAAGTTTTTAAAAACCGACAATTTCATAATGCGTTACTTTTTTGGATTGAACGCTTTTACATAATGCCGGTTGAGATGTGCTTCGATATCGGATGCACGGAAATAGATCTTTCCGCCAATCTGGGAGAAAGGAAGGATCCCATTGTCGCGATACGATTGCAGGGTACGTTTTGAGATTTTTAATAATTGACAGACTTCCTGGATGTCGAGCCAAGCTTCGGTAAGCGGATTAGCAGATTTATTGTCATCGAGTTTCTTTTCGATGCTGTCCATCTTTTCTGCCAACTTTCTGTAAACCTCCTGAATGGTTTCTGTTGCTTCCATAATTTAATGAATTTGATTGTTTATGGAAGCAAAACTATGCGAAGAAATGCGGCAACGTCAGTGGCAAAAGGTGTTACCACCCCAGGTTATAATATTGAATTACAGAAATTAAGCGGCGGATTTATTTAGCAATTTTTGAAAGTATTGCTTCGATTTACTGAATTCTTCCTGCCAGAAAAGGAGGGCATCAACGGGTGGAGAGTCAAAATTGTTCTTGAAGCTTTTCCAATGGATATCATCCTGGCCTTTTGTTTGAAAGGTATCGATAAACACACGGCAGACCTCGGATTTATTGATGTTATTGAAAAAATGCTGGTCGTATAAAAATCTTGCAAAGGAAGCAAGTTGAGGCACTGTGCCGGTAAAACGTAGTTTGCTTGCTGGATCTGATGATTTTGCAAGTTGAGCCTGGTTCTGAAAGGAGGGAATATATTCAATCAGCATGGAAATGTTGCCTAACTTTTCATATGTACTGGTAATTGCATCGTCCCAGGCATATGAAAATTCGGCGGCGCTGCAAAGGATCCGATCAAAGAGATAGTATGGGGCTTCATGGTATTTATCGCCGGTATAGTTTGGGTTTGTAAAAAGATGGAGGCCATGGATTTCATTCTGATCTTCGTGGCAATATCTTGGCTGAAACCGTTCAAAAGCTACGACATGTAAAAGCGGCTCAAATCTTTCCAGGGCCAATTCCATGAACCTGGATTTTTCTTCCGGTATGAACTTATCCTGGGCTTTCATCAAATCAGTGATGAGCCGGGAACAGAGGAATTGGACCCGGTCAAAAAACTCTGCTGGGGTTTTATAACCATTGACTGATCGGATCCGGATATCGCGGACATCTTCGTCGTCATCATCGGCACAGGGATATCCTTTGTAATCGATGGTGATGTGGGCTTCGGTCATGAGATCGCTGAAGATCTGGTTGAGGATATGGGGGTAGGTGTCAGAATGTTTCATCCGGGAATATTTAGGGGTGAATGTTTCTATATTGACATAGACTGACTCAGCCAGGAAAGATTACAAGGATTAACATTTTTTAACTTTCTGGGTATTGGTTTGTGGTTCTCAGTTTCGATAACGAGAATATTTCAGTATTTCTTTGGCCTCATGCTTGTTGGGATTCTTCCTCACAACGCAACTGCGCCCAGCGCTATCCTGCATTCGCAGGATTAACGACTTTGTCATGATCGCGATGGACAGGGCATCTTACCGGCCTAGACGGCAGGTAAGTGTGGTGACTGGTATTATATCCATTGCGCCAACAAGAAATTACTTTGGTGTTGGAAAAAGTTTAATTATATTTGACACGGGAATTTTTAAACATTATTTTATTCGTATTATCATTGTTGGATATGTTTGTTTATTTGATCCATAAGAACCCTTTAACCTTTTTTGATAACCCTATAAAGTTTCCCTCATGAAAAACCGATTTACACTGATGTCAGTAATCTTCATGGTTCTGTTTTCATACTCTAACGCTGCTGTCAAAACCGTGAGCAACAACACAGGCAGTCCCGGGCAATATACTAGTTTACAGACTGCCATTGATGCCGCTGCGGCTCACGACACTATCATGGTGGCGGGTTCAGCTACTTCATATGGAAATATAACCTTCGGAAAACCCTTGGTGCTTGTCGGAGCAGGATATAATAACCCATACGGTTCAAGCACTACAATAGGCTCACTGACTCTGACACGACAAAACTTATATGTCAGTGCAAGCGGGTCCAAAATAATGGGTTTTATCATTAGTTCGGGAGTTTATCTGAATGGGTATTTTACTGGCGGGATAACAGCAACGAAAACAATTGATAATGTTGTACTTGAGCGGTGCATTATAACTTCCATGAACTTTGGGGATAACAGTTATTCAAATACTGGTACTCAAACATTTAATAATGATACTGTCAGGAACTGCCAATTAAGTGGGAATATTACTAATTTCTACTATTTTTCGATAATCAACAATTTCAATAATATTATCTTTCATAATAATATTTTTAATGGGGGCTATTTTACGATGGGTTATAGTGTTAGCTCATATTCAAATTGCAGTTCCATTTATCTTAAAAATAATCTTTTTATTAATAAGGTCTCTAATTGCTTTTCATATGTTTACAATATGATCATTGAAAATAACATTTTTTATGGTGCAGAGCCGCAGGGAGGAGTGGGATGTGTATTCAATAATAACATTACCTACATGTGCATCAACAATACCATACCTGGTTCTGGAAATTTGGGAAGCGGAAACCTCGTGAATATCGATCCACAGTTTGTAAACTTTCCTGTTGCAGGAGGTGCATACAGCTGCAGCTATGACGTCCATTTAAAACCATCCTCCCCAGGGAAGAATACCGGAACAGGAGGAACAGACATCGGAGTTTATGGCGGAATTACTCCTTTTGATGTTTGTGCAAATCCACATTTTCCACAGATGATGGAGATCTCTTTACCCAATGGTAGTTCGGTTCCTGCTGGTGGAGTACTTGATGTTTTCTTTAAAGCAAAAAAACTTAACTAAACAACTTTGATTCATCAATGATTTAAATATATTCCTATGAAAAAGCAATTACTATTTTTGACAATTTTATTTGCCTTGACATTTCCAGAAGTTAAGGCTACAATCAGAACCGTTAGTAATAATACCGGAAGCCCCGGTCAATATACCAATCTGCAGACGGCCATCAATATAGCTGCAATTGGTGATACGATCCTCGTAGCCGGTTCAACCACATCATATGGAAGCATAACTTTTGGAAAACCTTTGGTTTTGATCGGTGCGGGATACAATAATCCTTATGGCTCCAATACGACAATAGATCAAATGATATTAACTCGACAGTCCTATTATATCAGTGCAAGTGGCTCCAAAATAATGGGATTTATTTTCACTGCTACTGTTGGATTCAAAGGTGTATTTTCCGGAGGAACTACAAGTTCACAAACAATTGATAATGTTGTGATTGAAAGATCAATGTTTTCATCTTCTTCGTCTTTTAGTTTTGGATATTCAGGCAGTATTAGTCAGACTTTTAATAATGATACCATTCGAAACTGCTTAATTAATAGCAATTTGACATATTATCCTTATTATTCTGATGGTAGTCAAAATTTAACGCACACTTTTAACAATATTTGTATTCATAACAACATATTCAATGGATCATATATCTCTATGGGCATTAATTCTACTTATTTTAATGATTGTAGCAGGTTCTATCTAAGAAATAACATCTTTATTAACAGGACAAGCAATTGCTTCTCCTATGTTTACAATATGATTGTCGAAAACAACATCTTTTATGGGGCAGAGCCGCAGGGAGGGACAGGTTGTGTTTTCTCAAAGAATTTGACATACATGTGTGTAAATAATACAATTCCTGGCACAGGGAACCTTGGCAGCGGGAATAAGGTCAATCAAAACCCGCAATTCGTTAACTACCCGGTTGCCGGAGGAGCATTCAGCTTTAGTTACAATTTCCAGTTGCAACCAACTTCGCCAGGTAAAAATGCGGGAACAGATGGTACCGACATTGGCATATATGGAGGGATGATGCCCTATCTGGTTGGCGCAAATCCCTATGTTCCACAGATGATGGAAACCACACTGCCCAGCGGCAGTTCGGTTCCGTCTGGTGGCACACTCAACGTACATTTCAAGGCAGGGAAACAGAACTAACAGGATACCCATGAAGATTGCCATCTTTAAGGTATTGTTCCTGCTGCAATTCTTTGCTGTTTCAGTATATGCACAAAACCTCAGCAATGCTGAGTATTTTGTTGATACTGATCCGGGTGTAGGAATGGCTAACCCTATTGCTATCGCGCCCGGAGATTCGGTCAATCAAAATTTCAATATCAATGTAACTGGTCTTGTGGCCGGCTGGCATCAATTGTTTATCCGGGCAAAAGATACCTATGGAAGATGGGGCAATCAGATCGGAAAGACCTTTTATGTTTACAGTACAGATGTTCATCCCCTTAGTTCCAAAGGTCTTGCCATTGTAAGGGCTGAGTATTTCTACGACACCGATCCGGGAACAGGGAATGGAGTACCAATTCCCGTTATAAGAGCAGACACAATACATACTGACAGGTTTTTCCCGGTTGCAGGTTTAATTCCAGGAACACACAGGATTTTCATTAGGACTCTAAACGAAACCGGGAGATGGAGCCTCTATAAAGGAATCCAATTCCAGGTTGATACTTCTTCCTGCAATATGCCGGTTACCGGTTTTACTTATGATACCGTGACCTGGGGAACCCCGATTACCTTCACCAATCTCAGCACCAATACCGGGACGGGGACAATTTACAAATGGGATATCAATAATGACGGAACCATTGAATATACTACCAGGAACATGGTTCATACATTCCCTGCTCCTGGCGTTTACCAGGTTCGCTTAAGGGTTGAGAACAGTCAAACCTGTGTATCTTCTCTCATCAAAGAGGTTGTTACCGGACCTATTCCATCTTCTGACCTGCTGATTGCAGGTGCTACAACTTTCTGTTCCGGAGATTCCGTGATTCTCACTTCTGCCAATGAACCTCCCGGATATACTTATGAATGGTCAACCGGCGCAACTGCAAGGGCAATTACAGTAAAATCTTCAGGCCATTATTACGTATGGGTTAAAAACAGCAATGGAGTTCCTGTAAAATCTGAAACTGTATCCGTTCAGGTCAACCCGCTTCTGAATGCTTCTATTTCAACAGCTAATGCTACCGGCGGAAATGCCAATGGAATGGCAAGTGTCAGCGTTTCCGGGGGAAATGGAACCTATAAATATTCCTGGTCTAACGGAGATACTACTCAGGTGATCAATAACCTGCTTCCGGGAACTTATACTGTCAATGTAAGTGATGGGAACTGCCCGGTTCTGTTCACTGGAACAATAGTCAATATTCCTGTAACACCAGGAAATCTCGTTAAAGCAGAATACTTTTTCGATACCGACCCCGGGACAGGTTTGGCCATTCCAATTAATATCCGGGCAGGAGATTCCATTCAATTTCCGGCCTCATTGCCCATTGCAGGACTATTAAAAGGCTTTCATTCGCTCTACATCAGAACAAAGAATACGGCTGGAGTTTGGGGTCAACTGATGCAAAAAACATTCTTTGTAATGGACAGTAGCAAGATTATCTCCTCTATTCATCAGCAACCACAGATAATAGGTGCCGAATATTTTCTCGAAACTGATCCAGGCGTCGGAAAAGGGATGCCGGTTTCATTTGCTCCACAGGATTCGGTTTCAATGAACATAGGCATTCCAACTTCAGGAATGTCTGCCGGGTATCATAACTTGTTCCTCAGGATAAAAGACATAGCAAATAGATGGAGCATCTACCAGGGGATGCTTTATTACGTCTATGATGCGGCCTATAAGAATCTTGTCAAAAACCGAAAAAGTATAGCCAGAGTTGAATATTTCTTTGATACAGATCCGGGCACAGGCAATGGAACACCGATTACCTTTAACATCAAAGATACTGTTGACATCTCAAGGTATGTAAGGGTTTCAGGTTTATCAGATGGCAGTCACACGCTCTATTTGCGCGCAATGGATGAAGTTGGACACTGGAGCTTATGGAAGCGGAACAATTTTACTGTAATCCACGTGATTTGTACTTGTCCGGTTGTTGACTTCAAAGCCGATACGGTTCATCTGCTCGGGAACCCAACGACATTTACAAATCTGAGTACATCAATCAATCCAGGAGCAACATACGCATGGGATGTCAATAATGATGGAATTGTGGACTATACTACATTGAACGCAACACATGTTTATCCCCATTATGGCATCTATCAGGCAAAGCTGACGATCCGTAACACTGATTCCTGTTACGCCTCGATTATACGTGAGGTTGCCGTCAGTCCGATTGTTGATCCTTCACTGACAATAACTGGTTCCTTAAGTTTTTGTCAGGGAGATTCAGTTATTATCTCTGCACAACCAGGTTATACATACAACTGGAATACAGATCAGACAACCCAGTCTATCATCGTCAAGCAATCCGGCACCTATTCAGTCAGGCTGACCAATGCATACGGAGTGCAAGGATTTTCAAGAAATATCCAGGTAAAAGTCAATTCCCTTCCGGAAGTATTGCTGACTACAATCAATGCATCGGGAGGAAAAAATAATGGGACAGCCTATTGCAGCGTGACAGGCGGAACTGGAAATTACTCCTATATGTGGTCAACAGGTGGAACGATGCGGGTCGAAAATAATATTCCGGCCGGAGATCACTGGGTCATTGTTAATGACGGAAGATGCCCAATTCAGAAAAACTTCCATCTTGACTATGTTCCGGAACTTCCAGGGAATATTGTTGCAGCAGAATACTATTTTGATTCTGATCCTGGTGTAGGAAACGGTACTGCCATGAATATCTCTGCGGGGGATACTGTCACCTTTGCAACGATGGTTCCTGTAACCAACCTTGCTCAGGGATTTCATTATTTCAACATCCGTACAAAGGACAATTTTCAAAAATGGAGTCTTTACCTCAGCAAGCAGATTTACGTTTACCAGGCAGTTCCGACACCACAAACGAAGAAGCAACCTCCGCTTTGCAAAGCAGAGAGCTTCTTTGATTCAGATCCCGGAGTAGGAAATGGGAATTCTATTGAGGTCGTAAAAGCAGATTCAATAATCAAAGATATCTCCGTTAGTGCAACCGGGCTTTCAGCTGGATTCCATAAGGTATATATCAGAGTGATGGATACATTATCACGATGGAGCCTGTTCAGAGGAACTGATTTTTTCATAAATGACCTGCCTATTTACCCTCAATATGAAAGACCGAAAATTGTTGCTGCCGAATACTTCTTTGATACTGACCCGGGACCCGGAAACGGGATACCAATCCCCTTCAATCCAACTGGTGATAATATCATTCTCGACAGGTATTTCCCTGTAACAGGCCTCAATCCTGGTACTCACAGGGTATTTGTCAGGGCCAGGGATGAAAGTGGTCGCTGGAGTATTTATGGCAGTCAGTCGTTTTCGGTTTTACATGTCAACTGCTTGACTCCTTCACCTGATTTCAAAACCGATACAGTTAATGCTGGAAGTGCGACAACATTTACCAACACATCGGGAAACACCCTTCCCGGAACTTCCTATCAATGGGACATCAATAATGACGGTTCGGTTGAGTACACTTCAAGAAATTTTACACATACTTTTCCTGCATCAGGTGTTTACAATGTAAAGCTTACGGTCATAAACACGGATAGCTGCAAAGCCTCCTTGATCCATCAGGTTTTTGTTGGACCTATGCCAAATGGGAATTTAACGATTACCGGTAATACTGAATTTTGCAAGGGGGATTCTGTAATTCTCAGTGCTGCGCCCGGCTTCACTTATAAATGGTGGCCTACAGGCGAAACGACCCGATCAATAATTATTAAAAAAACAGGATCATATCACGTTTGGGTAAGAACCACATCTGGGATTGAGAAAGAATCAGTCACTATAAATACGGAGTGTCATGAAAGGCCGGTCGTTACTGTTTCTATAACTAATGCAACCGGAGGGAACAGCAATGGAAGTGCTGTTGCTTCTGTCTCTGGGGGAAGTGGAACATTCACATACCAATGGTCTTCAGGGTCAACCAGATTTTATGCAAACAATCTTGCACCCGGGGTTTACCAGGTAGAGGTGAATGACGGATATTGTCCAACTATCATTTCATGTGTGATTGGAAACTTACCTGTTGTTGCAAATGATATAACAGCGGCAGAATATTTTTTCAATACTGATCCGGGTACTGGCAATGGATTCCCAATAAACCTCGCTGCAGGAGATACGGTGGGGTACTACTGCGGGTTGACGGTTTCCGGATTGCCATTGGGCTATAACCGTTTATTTATCCGCACTAAAGACACACAAAACAGGTGGTCAATGTATAAAGATCAACTTTTCTTCGTCTATGATACAGCGGCAAAAAATCAGGTGAAACAGCAACCGCCAGTGTTTGCGGCTGAATATTTCATCGATCTTGAACAACAGGCCAATCCTGATCCAGGCGTCGGAAACGGTCATCCTATTGCAGTCGTCCCCGGAGATACGGTATATGGAAACACAAATTACGCTGCTTTGAATGCCGCTCTTGGTTTTCATAAAATCTTTATCAGGGCGAAGGATGAAAAATCAAAATGGGGGCAATTCATGTCATCTACCTTTTATATCTATGATACGATCCACTACAACTTATCCAAAATTCAACCCTTAATATCAGCAGCCGAATATTTTATCGACACCGACCCGGGAGTTGGCAATGGCACACCTTTATCCATAACACCTGGCGACCTGGTTACATGGGATGGAAGAATTTCAATTGGAGCCACACCAACCGGATCACACAACCTTTATTTACGAGTGAAAGACGCCAGCAAGAAATGGAGTATTTATAGAAAATCTGCCTTCGCAGTTTATCTATGTACCCAACCAACAGCGAATTTTACTTTCACTCAAACATGCATTAATACACCTGTCCATTTCATTGATCAATCAACCAACGTGGACCCTGCTGCAACCTATGCATGGGATGTTAACAATGATGGAATAGTTGACTACACAACCCATGGGAGCATAGCCCATACTTATACTGTGCCGGGAACATACCAGTGCAAACTGAAGATCACTCATAACGTTGCTTGTATTGACAGTATTATCAAAATCGTGAGTTTCCCTTTTGTTCATTTGCCAAATGATACTACCATTTATACGGATCAGACATTAATACTAAATGCGGGTTCAGGTTATACTTATCTCTGGAACACTGGAGCTATCACACAAACATTGACCGTTAACGGCGCAACTGCCGGAATAGGAGTTCATTCATATTCTGTTGTAGTAAGAAACGAATTTGGTTGTACAGCCACTGATGCAATCAATGTCACAGTGGTGCTTCCTCCTCGTGATTTGGTAATTCTTAATCCATCTGCAACACCTGATTCAGTATTTTCACTTGGGACACTTATTACAGCCAATTGCCTGGTGAAAAATTTTGGTTCAGTCTCTGCAACAGCAAGCAAACTGGCATACTACCTTTCTGATGACACATTGAAATCGCAAAATGATCTATTACTTGGCTTTCAGATTGTCCCAACACTTGCACCTAACGCTTCCTCCTCAATAACAGGAATAGTTTCAATTCCACCGCTTACGATAGCAGGAGATCATTATCTGTTATATGTTGCCGATGCGGATAGCATCGTGACTGAAAGCAACGAGAATAATAATCTTGGTCATGCCAAAATCTACGTAAATGTCCCTCCAAATCCAACAATTACAGGACCTGCCAATGTTTGCATAGGTGCTGTAGGGGTAACATATGAAACAGAAAATGGGATGTCGGCATATAACTGGAGTATTTCGTCAGGAGGGACAATATTATCAGGATTAGGTTCGCATTCTATTTCAGTAAACTGGTCAGGATCTGGGTTACAAACAGTAAGTGTCTTTTATTCCTCACCTGGTGGTGGATTATCAAGTCATACGACTGTCCTGAATGTTCTTGTCGATTCACCTGCAATTCCGGGTGTAGTGATTGGAGGAACGACGATTCAATTAGGCCTTCCGACCGATTCTCTCATTCTAACAGGGTATTCCGGTTCTGTTTTAGGCTGGCAGAAGAGTCATAATGGACAAACCTATTTAAACATTCCCAATAGTTCTGGGATTACGAAGTACATTGATATCCCGGAATCCACCGGTACATGGGATTATCATGTCATTGTAAAAAACGGACAGTGTGATGCTGATACTTCGACATCAACAACTGTTACTGTGGTGGTGGGTCCTGTTACACGATACTGGACCGGAGCTATTGATATTCATTGGGAAAAAGACGGAAATTGGAGTCCATCAGGGGTTCCAACAGGAATAGATAATGCAATAATTCCAGGGACAGCTTTAAATCAACCGTTAGTTGCATTGCAGGGGTATGCTTGTCATGATTTGCTAATTCAATCGGCAGCGACTGTCACCATCAATCCCGGGATTACACTTACTGTAAATGGATCAATCACATTAGAGGATGGCTCACATTAGAAAGAGTAAATAACTTCGCTTAGAAATTCCAATTTCAGTTGATTATGATATTACCAAAGCGAATTCATAATTTGATTTGAAAAAGTAAGCTGAAAAATGATGCCAAAATAGTTGTAAAAAAGTGCACTAAGTTGCTTTATATTCATCAAAATATATTACCTTTATTATAGCAAAATCGTTCTTTGCAAAGCATTTCAATGAAATTTAACAGGTGGACTTGCCGGTGGACTGAAAAGCCGGTGATCATATAAGGCCTTAAAATAAAAGTGGATACGGGATTTGGTTCGAGTCCCGTCCGGTCCGCAAAAAATGAGAAAGCTATCCAAACGGGTAGCTTTTTTTTTAAGGTTATTTTATGTAGCCACCAATTGGCCATGGATTGCCCTGGTTTCTTGTTGTTCCGGATGTATTCCAGTTATAGGTTACATTAACCCCGGCCTGCCGGAAGGTATTGAGAATTGTCCGGGACACTGCAGCACACGGAGTGTAGCTTATCAGGGAATAGGATTGAAAGGTTGAATAGGCATCATATCCCAGCTCCTGCCATTGTTCAAAGGTTGTGGGTGTATAATTATACTTTGCCATGTTTGATGTTGTCGGATTATAATAACTATTGTTATCAAACGTGTTGGAATAAGAATAAGAATCCATAGATACACAATATGCACTTGGATTGCTTGCGTTGAAACAGACAAAATTATTTTTAACCTCGTTGTCGGAATTTGGATAAATTGATGGACCTGTCGGATTATATGCTACCACTATGCCTTCAAAATCTCCGGTTGTATGGTCTGAGTAAATCGTATTATTGTAGTATTTATGATTCCTGACACCGTCAGAAGATATCCCCACTATACACCTTGTTATCAGATTACCGGAAACCTCACTCGTGTCTCCATCTGAATATGTTCCTTCATCAACGACACCATATCCCATTCTGTCAGCACAGTTATCCTTACAGGTAAAATTCTTCAGGTATCCCAGCATGATTCCGTGCATTGTGACTGATTCATTATTATTTGTTCGTGCCCCAACTAAATGATTTCCTGTGATTATTGCTCCTGTAATATTGTAATCACTTGCATCTGAATCATCCATGCCAACACGAATGCCATAACCACCCGGAGAGGTTGTCGTTATATTATTATTTATTACCTGTATTCCGACCATTGAATTAATGGTCGAATAAACTGCTATTTGCGCTCCCGTAGTATTAGAACTCGTAATGGTGTTATTACTTATTATCGTAGAGGAATGATTGCTTATTAAAACAGGATCAGCATTAGCAGGTGATGCCGGTGATGAAGTAATCGTATTATGATCTATGGTTAAAACTGCATTAGCATTTGTGTTTCCGCTTTCATTCCTGATACAATAAGAATTTGATTGAAGGATGAATGAATTATAAGTAATGTTTACGGGAAAAGTTGAATTTATCTGATCTATAAAAATATCGTTGGTAATCTTGTCGTATTTCAGAAATGAGTTATTAAAAACAGTGGTAACATTATTTGTAGGTGTTAAATACAGTGTTCTCGATGCAGTACAATTATAAAACTTATTGTAACTGAATGTTCCCCCGGCAATACCCCATAAACAATACTTGCTTCCGGATGCTGTTGTATAATTAAAATAGTTGCCTGTAGCGATTATCAGTGAGTTTGCCAGATACACAACATCATCCGTATTGAACTGAACGAAGACACAATTGTTGATTGATGTTCCCGAGTAAGTTGATGCTGAATAATAAAGAGACCTTACGGTACCGGTAAAATTATTAAACCGGCACCTGTTAATGGAAGCCCCTGAACATCCGGAGTACATAGTAATAAGTGAGTTTCCGGCGGCACTTGCAATGTTTGTTCCATTGATTTCAAAACCTGTAAATACGATATTTGCCCGAAAAGTAAGTATGGTTCCGGTCGAGCTTTGGGAAGTAAAAACAGAATGTCCTACAGATTGAAATGTCAATGCCATATTCAGTGTAGTTCCACCAGCAGTAAGTGTCCCTGTTTTTACATAACAGGTATCGCCGATGCTGTCTGAAGTATTAGCTTTTAATAAGGTTTTCCAGGGGCCAACATTACCCGATGTTCTTGTTTTGCTTCCATCCCAGGAGTCATCTCCATTATCCGGATCAACCCAGCTTACATGAGTAACCGCTTCATAAGGAACACCAAAATAAGCCTGAGCGGCCCTTAATCCTGATCCGTTCAGGGCAGCCGAATAATTCACAATTTCAATCACTGCGGGTTCGGAAGTTTCAACCAGGGTTACAGGATCGGTAATTTGTGCCTGGTGTCTGCAAAATGTAGCGTGATTGTAGTCAATATCCTGAAACAAAGAAGTAACCGGAATAAGGTTTGCCTCGTGCGTGGCAGTGTTAAACCAAAAATGGGTGCTGTCGTTAAGTTTTCCGTAGTTGGCAATCCTTTGCTGAAGATAGCAGGCAGACTTGTAAGGAATTCCCATGGTTGCCGTGAAATCCATTGAAATAATTTCAGCATCATAGCCATTGCCGGATTTGTCGACTAACACTGTTCCGGAAATTGTGCCATCGAAATATTGAAGAACAGTACCAAAATTTTTCACATTGGGTTTGACCGAAGTCACCCTGAGCATTACCTGGCCTTGCATGACAACCGGGATCAGGAATATGAGTAGTAGCCTTATTCTCATAATCTGTGCCCGACTAATATTACTGTAAATGATTTAGGTCGTACGGTCAGATCCGAGAACGTGAACCAGATCATGTTTCCTGCCGAAATAGTTGCGTTTGTAAAGGAACTGAATTTTGTTGCATAAGTGTAGCTGGTTATTTCACCAGAAGTCAATATTTCCGTTCCATCAGATGTGTAATCAGTTCCGTAATGAGCCACGATTGCAATACTCGGTGAATCCCCCCGTCTGTCCATTATGCAGACCATGGTATCCACCACAAACCCTTCTGAATAGCCTATCAGGAATTTTGAGGTTAGATCCATTTCCAGTGTATCTACTATCCTGCCGCATTGAGGCTTGATTTCCGAGTTCCTTGCCAATAAGGCTGTAACGCTGTCGGAATATGCTTTTGATGAGTGCCAGGTTGGGAACAGTGTTGTACTCGTAGAAGTGGCGTCCAGCTTATTGGAGCTGGGTTCAAATGTGTTTTTTGCTGTCTTCAGAAACCCCGTTGTGGTTTCCTTCACATAAATCGAATCGTAAGACAGGGATTGACCGGTATTTGGAAGGTAGATGTTTCCGCTTTCAGTGATGCGCATCCGTTCAAGGTTATTACTGAATATCTTCACAGGCTGGCTGTTTGTTGAGCCCAGTATTTCATTTCCCGTGAGATTGCTGCCTGACAAACTCCACCCGTTTCCAACCATAATCCAGACCGGGGTTGAACTTGTGCCGGAGTTATAATAGAACCCGGCTAAATTGTCGGTCTGGTATATCATCAGCCCTGCGGCAGGGTTTGAAATGGAATCTCGCTTTGCCTGTGTCATACGGGGGATCAGCATTCCCTTACTGGTTGATTTGATATCAAGCATCGCTGAACTATCAGGCCGGCTGCCATCCGTGTTAACGCCGACCTGGGCTGACAGCTTAAGCGTACAGAACAAACTAGAGACAAAAAAAATAATATACAGAATTGATCTTTTCATAATAAGGCTTGCAATTAATTGAAACTGATACAGCACATTTGTACGTATAGGGAAATACCGCAGCAATAATTAGCCTTTCGGCTAAATACGTGAAGCATTTCCTGTTTAATTTATAAGCAAATTCATTTAAGATATGCTCTATGTAGCTGGAGTTCATCTTAAGACAGGTGTAAATATATGATTTTTTTCTCACTTGGCAAAATGAATTTGAAAGCCCACCCGGATTGGATAGGTTGAAATGGTTGAAAACACAAATAAAACCATTCTATTTCTAATTATTTTCACGGTGTCAGTGGTTAAATTCATTGTACAAAATATAACAATCCCCCCTGGTCGGAGCTGTATGATGCAGAGCAACGCCATCCTGAGCTGTCTTCAGAATACATCCCGTTAACCAGTGTTACTGGTAACGAAAATGGAGAATGGGCTCCCTCCGTGTAGAGTTTTATATAAGCCCAAGAAGCACCACCGTTAAGAGTATACCAAACATAGTTTAAATTATCAACCGAATAAATACATGTTCCTCCACCACGTGCGCCGATCCACCATTGTGGAATCGATTTATTTGGAAGATTGCTGAATGCGACCCATGTATTAAGTACGTTAAGAGAGTTTATTGTTGCCGTCCAGAATCCTTCGGAGTTATCCATCCCGCCATCATTTCCAACTATTATGTGATTTGAATCCTTAAAGTACGGATCAATAGTTCGGAACCTTTCCCTGTTGTTATTTGATGGATCTTTTAAATCCGCCCATATCCATGCATCAGTTCCTGGATTATAAACCCCCCTCATCCAGTGGTTCCTCAATCCACTATCTCCAAAGAATCCCCAAAAACTACCATCCGCCGGATTTATCTTGATGGCATGACAATGGGTGTCTATCAGCGGATTGGTTGGATCTCCCAATAACGTTCCTGTCGTGCCTCCTGTAGGGGTTCCATTATCTCTCAGGCTGGGGTTCTGGCCAAATTCATAAGCAACTTTCCATGTTATACCAAAATCGACAGAATACCAGATAATTGATGGTGCTGCCCCGATACTATTGGCATTACTGTAGTTCCCCAGTGCAACGATGCCATTATATTCAACTAACCCACAGGCCATCGGAGAAAAGTAATTACCGGGATAACTGGAATTTTGTGGAATGTGGAATGAAAAGGTTGTGCCGTCTTTATTTTTATAAGAAGATTCGCTCCATGTGATATTATTATCAATGGAGTAAAATATTTTATTTTTTCCAAAAGGAATGGCAACCATAGTACCGTTTGATAGGAAATAATACTTATCAAGGCTCGAGACGGAGTATTTTACAGAGATATTGTAGGGGCTCCCATAGGTTAATCCCTTGTCAGTTGATAGATAAAGATTATTTCCATCCCTGAACAACCACTTATTCCCGCTAATAGCAATCAAATAGCCGGTTATTGTTCCTGTTTTTAGCGGTCGTTTGAAATAGATGTTGGTTAATCGCGTATTAAAATTTACATCGTTGTCTGATCTTATGACGGCAAAGGCATATACTTTTATATCCCTGATTCCTTTTATCAGGTTTTCTCCAACGTCATAAAAATTTAGCATGTTCCTGTTTGCAGTAATAAGTGCCGAAGTCGTATAATTATCTAACGACGTTTTGTTTAGCCATGATTTATGCAACCAATATTTGTTCGTCGCATTGTAGTAAGGATCGGAGACAATCGCCGCCTTCCAGTAAGTTCTGTTGGTTATGTCAAATCTGTCATAGTATGAATCAAAAGAACCGGTAGGGTTCATATCAATCTTGCCCCACGCATGATATCCAAATTTCAAATTATCCTGATGTTCTATAAAAACGAATCGTGTAGCACGAAACCCGATTGTATCTGTTCTTGAGCCCGAAACCCTTTTAGGCATGGCGAATACAACATCAGGGTACTGGAATTTTCCATACAGGTCATACCCATTATCCTGAAGGTAATAATTTGAATTTTGAATTCCGGTGAAGGGATATGATGTACAGTTTAGCAAATACATGTTAAATGATCCGATCAAATCAGGTACCATATAATAGATCGTACCCGACCAATTAATTTGTATCCCATCATTAAAGAAATATTCATGCAGGGGAATACCATTTTTCGTGAACCTGAACCTTATCATATAACATGGAAAACAATTATTCGCCGCTGATGAGAAAAGATATACGCTGGTATTTACAATTGTTCCCCCGGTGTTGGTTCTTGTTAAGCTATTTGTTGTCCCGTTAATATTCAGCGCTATCACATTGGTTGTGAAATTGGCGGTTGCAATTATATGATTATAACCAATGGTTAGTTTTTTAGATGAAACTAAAATTCCTCCGGTTCTTGTTGTTCCATTGCATGTTAACAGATAAAGTGATCCGTCCGTATTTACCTGAAGGGCAATACCAGGATCAGAATTCCCGGTTGCCCCTGCCCTGTATAGCATACAAGATCCCCTGGGATTAGCCAGGTGAATAAATTCAAACTCCAGGGAAATGCTGTCCCCGTTTGCTAAGATATAATCGCTTACCGGGTTGTCGGGAAAGGTCCCATCTCTTAAATCTCCGTAAGTTGAAGCCGTTACATTAAGACATGGAACATCTTTAAGAACTGCATCTTTTGTTCCCATCTTGTCTTTCAAGTAATACACACCATTTGTTTTTGCGATAGTACCATCAAACCACTGAATAGGTTTCGGTGCAGAAGAAGCCACTTTCAGCATTACCTGTGCATAGGCAGATAACGGGAGTAATAGAAAAACTATCAGGTATCTTTTCATTTTCTTAGTCCGGATATCACGCTCTTGTAATCATTTTCAGCTTCACAGTAAATGATTGGAAAGTCATTATAATGATACTTCCCTCCGGGATCACTGGGCTAATAATTGAACTCATTTCAGTTATGACAAGATACCAGTAGTTCTATTTGCAGATTGTTTTCCAGGTGTTTCATCCTGTGGATATTCAATGCCGGGGTTAATAATGAATCAAAAGTCTGGACGCAATTTGTTATTATTCCGGATACGACCAATAGTCTCTAAAGGAAACGCTCCTGGGCCTCCGGAGTTCGATAGAGAAGCTGAATCAAGTACAGATTATCAGCAATTTTTCTACATTTTTTTTTGATCTCAACTATATAACGTATTATATTGTAAAATATGTGTAAATATACAAAATAATTTTATCCATAAAATATTGCATAAAATAATATTAATACATTCACTTTTGTAGAATTATATGATGCAGATATAGATGAACCAGCATTCAATCATGGAGTTTGACGGAAGTCAATCACTTCTTCTTCAGAATAGCAACATATTCTATCATCGGCAGAACTTCGCAGTTCTGGCACTTCATCTGGCAGATGTCGGATAAGCTTATGCTTCGCTTTAAAGATCCGGCATTCCAGGATGTGTCCTGGTTATATTGTAATTTGCAATGCAGTTTCTGCGAGAAATCACATTCAGATTATATTTTCAGGAAGAAAATTGCGTTAACCGGATGTAGACTTATTATTTAACCAACTGACCATGAAAAAAAGAACAACTCTCATTTTATTATTTTCAGCGATGATTATCTTCCCATCGATTTATGCCCAAACCTTTGATGATGTCAGGAAACTCGTAATCCAGGATAAAAGCGGGCTGACGGAAGGCGATGCTGTAAGTGGGATCAAAGAAGCACTTGTAAAAGGAACAGGGGAGAGTGTAAAAATTGTTTCCAAAGTGGATGGTTATTTTGCCAATCCCCAGATCAAGATCCCTTTTCCTGAAGATGCCCGAACCATCGAATCGAAACTCAGGGCAATCGGGCTGGGCAGCAGAGTGGACGAGGTTGTGCTTTCCATCAACCGTGCTGCAGAAGATGCAGCAAAAAGCGCTGAACAGGTTTTTGTTGGTGCCATAAAGGGAATGACGGTATCCGATGCAATACAAATCGTCAAAGGAAAGAATGATGCGGCTACGCAGTACCTGTCGAAGGCAACTTCGCCTGAGTTAAGAACAAAGTTTCGTCCAATCATTAAGGCTTCCCTTGATAAGGTTGATGCAACAAGATTGTGGACGGACGTCATCAATACTTATAACCAGATTCCTTTTGTATCAAAGCAAAACCCGGATCTCACAGAATATGTTACCAATAAAGCGATTGACGGATTATTTGTGATGATTGCAAAGGAAGAACTTAAGATACGGCAGAATCCAGCTGCAAGGACGACGGAAATACTGAAGAAGGTATTTGGAAATTAAGGGATCTTAATTACCACAGAGGCACAGATTACACAGAGATTCACGGAGTTTATTGTCTGTGTTTCTCTTTGATCTCTGTGACTCCGTGGTTACATTGTCTTTTATTTTGCGTAACTGATCGCCCTGGTTTCCCTGATCACTGTGATCTTGATCTGACCGGGATAAGTCATCTCATTCTGGATCTTCCGGGAAAGGTCGAATGCAACCTGGTTTGCTTCAGCATCTGTTACTTTTTCAGCGCCAACGATTACGCGAAGTTCACGTCCGGCCTGGATAGCATAAGTTTTAACAACACCGGGGTAAGTCAGTGCCAGCTCTTCGAGATGCTTCAGTCTTTCAATGTATGCATCCACAACTTCCCTGCGTGCACCCGGCCGTGCGCCCGAGATCGCATCGCAAACCTGGACGATTGGCGAAATCAGGTTGTCCATTTCAATCTCATCATGATGAGCGCCGATGGCATTGCAGATCTCAGGTTTTTCCTTGTACTTTTCTGCAGCTTTCATTCCGAGAATAGCATGTGGAAGTTCCGGTTCAGTATCGGGAACTTTTCCGATGTCATGCAAAAGACCGGCCCTTTTGGCTTTTTTAGGGTTTAGCCCGAGTTCTGCAGCCATGGTGGCACAGAGCTTGGCTACTTCGATGGAATGCTGAAGTAAATTCTGTCCGTAGGAAGAACGGTATTTCATTTTCCCGACCAGGCGGACCAGCTCATGATGCATGTTGTGGATCCCAAGGTCGATGGAGATTCTTTTCCCTGTTTCGATGATCTCCTGTTCGATCTGCTTCTTGGTTTTTGCAACGACTTCTTCAATGCGTGCCGGGTGGATTCGTCCGTCGGTGACAAGTTTATGAAGTGACAAACGTGCAATTTCCCTGCGGATGGGGTCAAATCCTGAAAGGATGATGGCATCGGGTGAATCATCAATGATGATCTCAATGCCTGTCAGTGCTTCAAGTGTGCGTATATTACGGCCTTCCCTTCCAATGATCCGGCCTTTGATCTCTTCGTTTTCAATGTTGAAAACCGAAACCGTATTTTCGATCGCATGCTCACTGGCAGTACGCTGAATAGTTTCGATGACAATCTTCTTGGCCTCGGTATTTGCTGTTATCCTGGCTTCATCGATGATGTCTTTCATCTGCACCAGTGCTTCGGACCTGGCTTCTTCCTTGAGGGTCTCCACCAGCTGGCTTTTTGCTTCCAGTGCCGAGAGGTTGGCAATTGCTTCAAGTTTCTCGATCTGGACTTTCTGTGCTTTCTCCAGCTCAGCCTGTTTCTTGTTTACCAGGTCAAGCTGGGTCTGAAGTGTTTGTTTGATCGTCGTAGTTTCCTTCTGTTTCTTCTGCAGTTCATCTACTTTCTGGTTAATGCCTGCTTCCTTTTGTTTCAGCCGGTTTTCACTTTTCTGGATTTCGTCGTTCTTTTCATGAACGAATTTTTCGTGTTCTGATTTAAGTTGGAGGAATTTCTCTTTTGCCTGGAGGATCTTGTCTTTTTTGATCATTTCTGCTTTCTCCATGGCTTCTTTCAGAATCAGATCCCTCTTGCGGTCCATCGCCTTCCGTAAAATTGTTCCTGTGATCAGGCCACCAATGATGATGCCCGATACGCTGATGATCAGAATGGTAATAATATCCATCTTTAAGAATTTAGTGGGTTATTTGGATAGAAGGAGAGGCAGAAAAACAAAAAACCCGCATTATGCCGGAGGTATTGATAAACCTCAAATGATACGGATAGGGCTGCCAGGCAATTCGAACGTCCACCGTCACTGTCGAAACAATGATTCCACCGAAGCGGAATGAGGCCTGTCCTACAAGTCTATAAGCTTTTCCCTAATGTTTGTACTGTTAGGTTTACAAACTGTTGGCTATAATGCGGGTAATCTTTATTTTGTGTCAAAGAACGTTAAACAACCGGATGCTGAAGAATTTCATCCAAAGCCTTATCAATCCCAGTTAATTTCATGGTCAGATTGCCATCAGATTCAGTAACTGTCTGTTCATTCTGTAGAAAGCTTGTTGTATATTCAAGCGCCACCATGGCTAATAAATCTTGTTTGTCCTTATAAGCATAACTACCGGAATATTCTTTTATTTTCCTGTCAATCAATTTTGCTGCTTTTCTTAATAACTCTTCGTGCTCATTGTCAGTAACCAGTTTGTAAGGCCGGTCAGCAACAGAAATTGATATGGAAAGCTCCTTCATTGGCTTTGTAATGGCATTCCTAAGTATTCAGCAGTCCGATGCATTTATCGATTTCCCGCACCAGTTCATTAATTTTTGCTTTCGCTTCTACTGCTCCTTCTTTGGTTTCTAGTGTTTTAGATAATTTAAGAATTTTATATTGTTCCGTTAACTTAATAATTTCAGCTGTTTGTTCACGATGGATAGTATTTAGTTCCTGGATATCTTTCCTGTACTTTTCCACTTTTTCAATCAGCTCCTTTTGTCTATCGATCAGTTTTTGAAGTTTAAGTTCTATTCCTGATACGATTGAAGTAGCATTCATCATTGATCAAATTCATCAAAGGATAGGCAAAGATAATCAATAATTAGTACATCAATTAAAAAAAATGTTTGCCCGGTCAGACTTAGCGAACCGTGATTTTTCGCTGGCTCACCTGGTTGTTGATCCTCAGTGAACAGATGTAAATGCCGGGAGAAACAGAATTCCCGTTTCCATCTTTTCCATCCCAAACCAAGGAATGTTTACCGGGTTGATCCAGTCCTTCTTTCAGGATGCAGATTTTTTCTCCTATGATATCATAAATTGCAATGGAAGACGAACCAGCATCTGTGCATTCATAAGTAATTGTGGTGGACTGATTAAACGGGTTGGGGAAATTCTTAAGGTTTAGCGAGCCCAAAGCATTTTTCTCAGTGATTCCTTCCGGAATATCGATGTGCGTCATCCATATCTGCCAGTGATTATTTCGCCATGATTCCCATGTAAGGAAGACCGTCATGTATCCGTAATTGTATACGAACGTGGAGAAGAATTGTGGATGATGATTCATGCCCGGATGGTTTGATATATTTGTATAAATTGTATCAAAAAAAGCCTGGTTGACATAGATTTCATAACTCCCGGAAACATCTGAAGCAAATGACAGGAAAGAGGGCAGATACGGAAACTTTCCTTTTGTAACCAGCATGACATTGATCATTGCCGGTTCGATATTGTTGGCGCCCTGGAAATCATTGACCGTATAGAAAGTGGGAGTATACAGATCAGCAAATTTTATTCTCCAGTCTGAACCTGCACGTGCCTGCCACATGATCATTGATCCATAATCATCCATGTTTGAAATGTTCCTGTTGATGCCTCCAACAAGCTGTTGCGGGCTCGTCCAGGAAGAGGTTGCAGACTGGTACATGGCGTACATGACGACTGTATCAGTTCCGGAAACTTTCTCCCATTCACAATAACCAGAAGAAATTGACGGATGATGACAATCTCCCTGGTCAAGTATAACCGTGGTTAAACCGGTGGTAGCGAACCCCACGATAAAGTTCCTGAACATTACAGCACCATTCTGTTCCCACACAATCCCCATATTGGGTGAATACCTGAGATTTTCTTCATCTGCGGGAGAGTTAACGACAGGGACCGGTGGTGCCATGGTTCCATTGCTTAAATACTTGCTGCAATAAATGTCCCAGTTTCCATTCATGTTGGTTTCATAGATCACCGCCAGGATCGTGTCGCCATTCAGATAATTCTCAACGACCGGGTGTCGAAAGATTACATTGGGCTGGAAAAGCATAAGGAATGGAGGAGTCATGCCAAGCATGTCCCTGCCATAAATGGCGGTAGTGGATGCATTAATTTGTTTCTCCCAAACTCCAAAGAGGCCTTCCGAAGAAGACCCAAAAAGCGGGGGCATATTGAAATTCACATTATCTGACAATGAGTCCGAGACTGGAATGGGGTCAGTCCAAACAAAAGCCTGGCTGAATCCTTTTGAAACTAAAGCTGAACAAATCAATAGAAGAAAGTATAGTTTTTTCATGGATGTTTTTTTTGTTAGGTAAAGATAAAAAAAATATAAAATCAAGTCAAACTTATATTACTTCTTCCATTTTGACCGATTAAGGGAAAAAATCAAGAATTTATAAGATGGAGGAGGAATTTTTTCATTATTTGTGGAAGTACAGGTTACTGGATAAAGAACTCAGGACCGTCGCTGGTGATCCCCTGACAATTCTTCATCCCGGTACACACAATCATGACAGCGGTCCTGATTTTTTCAATTCCAGGATCCGTTTCGGCGATACGACCTGGGCCGGAAATGTAGAGATCCATGTCAATTCTTCGGATTGGTATAAGCATAATCACCAGCAGGACCGGGCGTATGATAATGTCATCCTGCATGTCGTGTATGAAAATGATATCCCGGTCACCGGGTTCAATGGCAATCTTCTTCCGACACTTTCGTTGAAAGGGAAATTCCCGGAGTCAATCCTGTCCCGGTACAAAGATTTTCTCAGGAATCAACGGTGGATTCCTTGTGAGCAGCTTATTCCCGGGGTAGATGGTTTTCAGTTCAGCCAATGGTCTCCTGTCCTGGTGCTTGAATTCCAGGCGGAAAAGATGAATCGGTTCAGGGATTCTCTTGATCAGTGTCTCAATGATTGGGATGAATGTTTTTACCAGCAGTTGTCAAGGTCATTCGGCTTCAGGATCAATGCCCATCCATTCGAATTACTGTCGAAATCATTGCCTGTCAGACTGCTGAAAAAGTACACTTCACAACGGTTTCAGCTGGAAGCCCTGCTCTTTGGCCAGTCTGGTCTTCTTTTTGAAAAATTTTCTGAAGACTATCCGCAGCAATTGCAGAAGGAGTATGAATTTCTTCGTCAGAAACATTCTCTCGAACCCATTAATCCTGCTGTCTGGAAGTTCCTCAGGCTGCGCCCGTCGAATTTCCCTACGATCAGGATTGCCGAATTGGCAGCATTACTATACCGGCGGGATGATCTTTTCTCGATAATCCTGGAATGTAAGGATGCAGAGAGTATCCGACACCTGTTTAATGTCCGGGCATCGGATTACTGGTCGACCCATTTCCGGTTCAGCAAAGTATCGCCTGAAAGACACAAGGTGCTTGGGACATCTTCAATTGACCTGCTGATCATGAATTTCGTTATTCCGTTCCTGTTTTTCTATGGTGAGTCAAAACGGATTGAAAGCCAGAAGGAGAAAAGCTTGTTATTCCTTGAGCAGATGCCGGGAGAAATGAATACGGATATCAGCCGGTGGAAGGAACTTGGTTTGCCGGTCTCGAATGCATTGCAAACCCAGGCGCTGATCCGGCTCAAACGCGGCTACTGCGAGCAAAAGAAATGCCTTGAATGCCGGATCGGGAATGTTTTGCTGAATGCCAACCCTTAGCGCCATTGCGGTAAAATAAATGTTTCCGTTATTCGAATTTGCTTAGTCATTGATATTTCAAATATAAATCAGAATCCAATTGAAACCAGGAACCCTGATAAAAGATTACCTGACCTTTAACCAGAAAGAGCAGAAGGGTGTTGTTGTTCTTCTTACACTATACTTCTTACTGGTTATTGCAACCCTTTTCCTGCCGGTGTTAATGCCCGACAAACCTGTCGACTTCAACGGATTTGAGAAGGAAATCAATGCTTTTGAAGCCTCCGTAGCAAAGCTGGATTCGCAGGAGATACAGGCAAAACGGGAGAGATACAGGAATTTCAAAGGTGCAAACTTTTCTGCAGGCTATGATACAACGAAGAAATTCCGGGAGGAAAAAATTATCATTGAATTGAATTCTGCTGACACATTTGAGTTGCAGCGCCTGCACGGTATCGGCGCTTCCTTTGCCAGGCGGATCGTGAAGTACAGGGAACGGCTGGGTGGTTATATTAATAAATCCCAGGTCAGGGAAGTATGGGGAATGGACACTTCAAGATATAACAAAATAGCGGCAAGCCTTGTTGTTAATCCTGATTCTGTTCATAAGATCAACCTGAATTCAGTCACGTTCAAGGAATTGCTGTTTCATCCCTATTTCCCGTTCGAAATCACGAAAGCACTTCTGATCTACCGGAAAGATCACAAAAAATTCCACAGTCTTGATGAACTCAGGAAAATCCCCGGAATCAGTGATTCTACCTACCGAAAGATTGTTGTTTACCTTTATGTTGAAAAGAGTGAAGAGTGAAAAGTGAAGAGTGAAGAGTGAAAAGTGGGGAGAAGCTATTGTTTATAGGTATACCTGAAGGGTGGAATGGTCGGTTGGTCATCGGGGACATCTTTCAATTCATCCGGTATTTCCGGCTTAGGCTTCTCCGGATTTTCATCATCCGCACCCTCCATATAATAATCATCTCCATCGTCTTCTTCATCTTCCCATTCATAGATTTTGCGCTGGGTTCCGATCTTCCGGTAATAGATCGCAAGAATGAGCCCGGCAAGCAATCCCATGACATGGGATTCCCAGGAAATATGCTGCTGCGGGAAAAATTGTGGAAAAATTCCCCAAACCAGTCCTCCATATAAGAAGGCGATCAATAATGTCAGGGCCATTAGTTTTGTTTCACGCCGGATGATGCCGCTGAAAAAGAGGAATGATGCCAGCCCGTAAACGATCCCGCTGGCGCCGATATGAACTCCTTCGCCGCGTGCAAAACACCAGACCCAGAAGCCTGTAAGCAGCCATGTCAGGAAGAATACCCGCAGTGAAATCTCTTTGTAAAAATAGATCAGCAGTCCGCCAAGGAAAAAGAGCGGGATTGAATTTGCAAAAAGGTGAGAGAAATCAGCATGAAGAAGCGGGCATGTCAGTACCCCGATGAGACCTCTCCGGGTCAGGGGTTCGAGCCCGTAAACAGACAAATCTGTATGGGCGGTAATTTCAAAGATCTTGACCAGCCATAAGATGATAACAAAGATCCCCGGGAGAATTAAGCTTCGATAAATTTTTCGCTGATCTTCATTCATCTTTTTTATACTTTTTAGACGGAAATTCCGTTTGACAAATAGTCAGTTAAAATTAGTTAAAAATGTTAGCCTGATCGGGTTTCATTGAAAAATCTTATCTTTGGCAACCTGAAAAAACATCAATCAACCCAACAATATGCGAATATCTTATAGTAAAACTCCAGCTGGCCTGGTCTTAGTCTTTTTGCTTCTCTTCAATTTTACTGGCAACAGTTTTGGACAATCCCTGAAAGAAGACCCGAATGCAGGAATCAACAAGTATGCCACATTGATGCAGATTGTCAAATTTGCCTATGTAGATTCTGTGAATGAATCCAGGCTCGTTGAAAAAGCAATCATTGAGACACTGAGGGAGCTTGATCCTCACTCGGCTTATATCTCGAAAAAGGATGTCGTGAAAGCAAATGAGGACCTCGTTGGTAATTTCGAAGGTATTGGCGTGCAGTTTGAGATCCTTCAGGACACGATTACCATTGATCATCCTGTTGTTGGCGGCCCGTCAGAGCAGCTGGGCATCCTTGCAGGAGATAAGATCATCAAAATTGAAAAAGAAAATGTTACAGGGAAAAAGATCACCAACCAGTTTGTGTTTGATCATCTGCGCGGGAAAAAAGGAACGAAAGTTACCATCTCGATCTATCGCCGTGGAAATAAAGACCTGATTGATTACACCATCACCCGCGACAAAATTCCAATCACCAGCATTGATGCGTCTTTTATGATTGCACCCGGCGTTGGCTACATCAATCTTACAAGGTTCTCATCTACCTCGCTGCAGGAATTTGATGATGCAATTGCCAAAATGAAACCCCAGGGTATTACAAGCCTGATCCTCGATTTACGTAATAATGGAGGCGGTTACATGGGCACAGCCATCGACCTGGCCGATGAATTCCTGGCACGGGGAAAACTGATCGTGTACACCGAAGGAAGATCTTCACCCCGCGAAGACTTTGATGCTTCTGCGCGTGGTAATTTCAAGAATGGCCGGCTGGTTGTGTTGATTAATGAAAATTCAGCTTCCGCCAGTGAGATCGTTTCCGGGGCGATCCAGGATTGGGACCGTGGTATCATCGTTGGCCGCAGATCGTTCGGCAAAGGTCTTGTACAACGACCATTCCAGTTACCCGATAGTTCCCAGGTCAGGCTTACTACCGCCCGTTATCATACTCCGTCCGGGAGATGCATCCAGAAACCTTATACCGAAGGGGCTGATAAATATTATGAAGATATTGCCACGCGTCTGAAACATGGTGAGATGGTGAATGCCGACAGCATTAAATTCCCGGATTCTCTGAAATATTACACTGCACAAAAGCGGGTTGTTTATGGCGGAGGAGGAATTATGCCCGATGTATTCACACCCTGGGACAGTACGCCTTATACTACATACTACCGGGATTTGCTGAGAAAGGATGTTATCCGGTCGTTTGTAGGAATTTTTGTGGATAAAAAGAGGAGTGATTTAACCCATGACTATCCGGACATTGACGCTTTCATTAATAATTTCAAAATAGATGATCAGTTTATGACCAGCTTTTTTGAGCAAGCGGAAAAGAAGGAGGTCAAGAAGAATGAAAAAGAATATGCAATTTCCGAGAATCTGATAAAGGCTGAACTGAAAGCATTGATTGCCCAGAAACTGTGGGATCAGAATGCCTTTTTCAAGATCATCAACCAGGTGGATATGGAAATCCAGAAAGCTGTTGAGGTAGTTAAGAATGATGACTTATATAAAAAATTAAAGATTACGTATTAATTTAAATTATATAACCTTCAATACTATTATCACTATGAATACAGCCACAAAGTACATGGGATTTCAGCTGAAGAACCCCATCATTGCCGGAAGTTCAGGTTTGACCAACAGTGTAGAGAACATCATCGAGTTTGAAAAACATGGTGCAGCTGCTGTGATCCTGAAATCGCTGTTTGAGGAGCAAATCAATCTTCATTACCATGAGAAGCTCTCAGAATTTAAGATGGAGAGCACCTACCCGGAAGCAGAAGAGTATATTAGCCATCACACCCGGGTAAAGGATGTGGAAGATTATCTCGAATTGATACGCGGTGCCAAGAAGGCTGTTTCAATTCCTGTAATTGCAAGCCTGAATTGTGTTTCAGCATCTGAGTGGACTTTTTTTGCGAAAGAGATAGAACTGGCAGGAGCTGATGGTATTGAACTGAATGTTTTTATCCTGCCTTCTGATACCAACCTTTTATGCGGACAGGTGGAGGAGATGTATCTTGATATTGTGAATGATGTCATGAAGAAAGTCTCAATCCCGGTGAGCATTAAGGTTTCCAGCTATTTTTCCGGGATGGCCCGGTCGATGCTGAGGTATTCATTCAGCGGGATCAAAGGCATCGTTTTGTTTAACAGATTCTATTCAACAGATATCGATATTGAAAACCTGAAGACCACGCCGGCCAATCTTTACAGTTCACCCAATGAAATTTTTCATCCACTTCGCTGGATTGCCTTGCTGTCGGACCGGATTTATTGCGACATTGCAGCTTCCACCGGAATTCACGACGGGGAGGCCCTGGTGAAGGTGCTCCTGGCCGGTGCAAAAGCAGCACAGGTCTGTTCCGTGATTTACCAGCATGGTTTCCCGGTGATCGGGGAGATGCTGACTTTTCTTGAGAAATATATGGACCGTAAGGGTTTCAGCACCCTTGACGAAATGATCGGGAAGATGAGTATCCGGAATGTTGAAAATCCTGCGGCGTATGAACGTGTTCAATTCATGAAAAATTTTTCGGGAATTGAATAGTACCGATCTGCCTTTCCTTTATATTGCCCTTCCTGTCATTGATGAAAATGAGCTGCTGCCAAGGTTCATGGATTGTATCCTGGAACAAACCTACCGGCGTTTCAAAGTATTTGTTTGTGTCAACCAACCCGACGAATGGTGGGATGACCCCGGACATCTGAATGTCTGTGAAAGTAACCAAAGAACGCTGGAATACCTGGAAGGAATTCCGGGAATCGAGATTGCGATCATTGACAGGTCTTCACGGGGAAAGGGATGGAATGGCAGGAAACACGGCGTAGGGTGGGCGCGAAAAGTGATGATGGATAAAATAAGTGAAGTTGCAGAAGGGGATGACATCATCCTGAGTCTGGATGCTGACGTTACTTTTTCGACGGAATATCTTTATTCAATCGCGGAGACCTTTTCAAAATTCCCTGATGCAGTTGCCCTTTCTGTTCCATATTTTCACAGACCTGTCAGTGATCCTGCCGCCTGTCATGCAATCCTGAGGTATGAGATTTATATGCGCTATTATTCACTGAATCTTTGGCGCATCCAGAGTCCGTATACATTCACGGCGCTTGGATCCGCCATCGCGTGTCCCGTGTGGGCATACCGCGCCGTCGGTGGGATCACTCCAAAAATGAGCGGTGAGGATTTTTATTTCCTTCAGAAACTCAGGAAATATGGCAAAATGTTATTCTGGAATCCCCAGAAAGTTTACCCGGAAGCCAGGTTTTCCAGCCGGGTTTATTTTGGTACCGGTCCTGCCATGATCAAAGGGAATGACGGTGACTGGACAAGCTATCCATTGTATTCATCCCGGTTTTTTGATGAAATTTCAGAGACTTATCAGCTAATTCCTTCATTCTATAAAAAAACAGGAGTAACCAGTGTTACAAATTTCCTGAAGGATCACTTAAAGGAAGACGATCCGTTTCATCTGCTGCGTGAGAATGCAAAGGAAGTAAATCAGTTCGTAAGATCATGTCATGAGAAATTCGACGGGCTCAGGATTTTGCAATACCTGAAATTCAGGCAGACCAATGAACCTCATGCCGATGAAGAGTGTTTAAAGGAATACCTGGAAAGATTTTTTGGAAGAAAAACCATAAAGGAATTAGGAATCGAAGAGCAAAGTTTCTCTTTTGTTTCAGCAGATCTTGTTCAACTTGAAAAGATCCGCACATTTCTTATGGAACAGGAAGAGCTTTTGCAGATCAGCTCAGAACCTTCGTTACCTGGTCAGCAGCTTCCTGCAGTGTGATGGCAGACAATACCCTGAGCCCGGATTCATCGATGATCTTTTTGCCTTCAACAGCATTGGTTCCCTGCAACCTGACAATGATCGGGACCGGGATTTCTCCAATGTTTTTATAGGCATCGACAATTCCTTGCGCAACACGGTCGCAACGCACGATTCCGCCAAAAATATTAACCAGGATTGCTTTTACATTAGGATCCTTAAGGATGATACGGAATCCTTCCTCAACCCGCTTGGCATTGGCAGATCCGCCGACATCAAGAAAGTTTGCCGGATCGCCACCCGAAAGCTTGATGATATCCATCGTAGCCATGGCAAGCCCGGCCCCGTTAACCATGCAGCCAACATTGCCTGTCAGTTTGACATAATTCAGGTCGTTCCGTGTAGCTTCCACTTCAATGGGATCTTCCTCATCAAAGTCGCGCATGGCAGCAATATCCGGGTGACGATAAAGGGAATTGTTGTCGATCACAACCTTGGCATCAGCTGCGAGGATCTTGTTGTCGGAGGTCTTGAAGAGCGGGTTGATCTCAACCAGTGAAGCATCGCAGCCATCATAAGCTGCATAAACTGCATTCACGAATTTCACCATATTTTTAAATGCTTCTCCGTTCAATCCCAGGTTGAATGCAACTTTCCTGGCCTGGAACGGCTGAAGCCCGACTTTCGGATCGATCTCTTCGGTGAAGATCTGCTCGGGGGTTTCTTCAGCAACTTTTTCAATTTCCATTCCACCGCGTGGAGAATACATCAGGATCGTATGACCTCTCTGCCTGTTGAGCAATACGCTGAAATAAAATTCTTCCGGTTTCGTAGGGCCTGGGTAATAAATATTCTGTTCAACCAGGACCTTGCGCACTTTTTTACCTTCGGCACTGGTTTGTGGTGTAACCAGCTGCATACCCAGGATCTGCCCGGCATACATCTTCACCTCTTCCACGGTCTGGGCAACCTTAACGCCGCCTCCTTTACCTCTTCCGCCGGCATGAACCTGGGCCTTGATCACCCATTTATCAGAACCGGTAATGTTTTGTATCACTTCAGCTGCTTTTCCGGCTTCCCCGATAGTCTGGGCGGGGATTCCTTCAGGAACGACGACTCCGAATTTCTTCAAAATTGACTTACTCTGGAATTCGTGAAGATTCATATACGATGAGTTTATTTGAAAGATCCAAAAATACAACATTTGTTTAATTCGGGATCAAATTCCGGGAGATATCAGCACATGACATTTGGCGCCGGCTCCAGCAATATTTGTCAAGGATGCCGGAAGATATTACAAACGCTCATCAACCGGGATAATGTCACATAGCATTGCCGGATAGAAAATATCCAGGAATTGTTAACTTTGTTGTCTAAAGCATGAACTTATGATCATTGCAAAGGACATCCATAAGTCTTATGGCAGTCTGGAAGTACTGAAAGGTGTCAGCCTGGAAGTTTCAAAAGGAGAAATCATTTCGATTGTCGGTGCATCGGGTGCCGGGAAATCTACATTGCTGCACATCATCGGTACATTAGACAAAGCTGATTCCGGAAGTGTAGAAATGAACGGGGTTGCAGTACAAAGACTTTCCGAAAAAAAGCTGGCTGACTTTCGCAATAAGCACATTGGTTTTGTTTTTCAGTTTCATCACCTGCTTCCGGAATTCACGGCTTTGGAGAATGTTTGCATTCCTGCATTTATCAGGGGATTGAAGAGAAGAGAAGCGGTTTCAAAAGCGGAAGAACTCCTGGCTTTCATGAATCTCACGGAACGGGCTCATCATAAACCATCAGAACTTTCGGGTGGTGAACAGCAAAGAGTTGCAGTAGCAAGGGCCCTGATCAATGATCCCGATGTGATCCTTGCCGATGAACCATCAGGTAACCTTGACTCCGCTTCCGCCGTAGAACTGCATAACCTCTTTTTCAAACTCAGGGATACCTATTCGCAAACTTATATAATTGTCACCCACAATGCGGAACTGGCGAATATGGCTGATCGCAAGCTGACTATGAAAGACGGAGTGATCCAAAACGGGAAGGAATAAAATTCTTTTGCATTATTGACGTTTGATTCTTATACAAATTAATCAGAAAAACCTTACTCACTGCATGAATTTGCGAATCAGCAAGAATTTTCAGAAAAAAATCACACTTCGTACCACGGTTGTTATCGCGCTGGTTATCATCGGAAGCTGGTTAATTGCTGCATCCGCAATAGAGCATTTCTATCCGCCCAACGAGAATAGCGAACGCGGTGATACCCTCGTGCAACGATCCGGCAAAACCAATGATTCGTTATACCAGGTTTATACAAGGCTTGGTGACAACCTGAATGCAACAAAGAATTATCAGAAAGCACTTGATGAATATGACAGGGCATTGAAGGTAAAACCCAATGATTCCTATGTAACTGACAAAATCAGTAAGATCAGGCTCATCCTTTCTTCACAGGGAAAATCCAGCCTTGAATACACAAAAGCCATTGCTTCCGGTGATGGTTACTTCGCCCAGAAAGATTACATGAATGCGAAATCAGCCTACCAGGTGGCACTGGATTCAAAGCCTGACGATGCATACGCGAAAGCAAAACTACAGGAAACACTCGATAAACTCAGGTCCCAGAAAGCAGCGAATATTCTTTATGATGTCACGGTTGCAAGCGCTGAAAAACTGTTCCAGGCAAAGGAATACGATAAAGCCATCGCTGAATTTGAGAACGCTGCAAAAATGCTTCCCGGGGAAAAATATCCCAAAGACAGGATCAACGAGATCATCAAGATAATGGTTGATGAGAAGACCAAAGAGGAGATGTATGCAAGATCCATCACAAACGGGGATAAATTCTATGCTGCAAAGAACTACCAGAATGCTTTGCTTGAATACCAGAATGCCAATTCCTACAAGCCTGACGAACAATACCCCAAAGACAGGATCAAGGAACTTACAGCATTGCTCGCTTCAATGAAAGCCACAGAGGAGGCCTATAAAAAAGCAATCGCCAACGCCGATAAGTTGTTCGGCAGTGCTTCTTATTCCGATTCAAGAGCTGAATACCAGAATGCTTCGAAGATCAAGCCACAGGAGATCTACCCGGTCAACAGGATCAAGGAGATCGATGACATTCTTGCCAATCTTAGAAAGACCAAAGATCAATATGAACACCTGATTGCCCTGGCGGACAGTCTTTACATCGGGCAAAAATTTGTGAATGCCAGGTTAAGCTATCAACAAGCTTTGAATATCAAACCCAAGGAATCTTATCCAAAGGAGATGATTGCCAAGGCGGAGAAGATGATGACGGAACAGGAACTCTCCGCCAAGCAGGCTGATGATGATTACCTTGCATCTATCAGCAAAGCCGACGGGCTGGTCACGGATAAATCCTATGAACCGGCCAAAAAGGAATACCAGCATGCATTGACCCTCAAACCTGCTGAACAATATCCCAAAGACCGGATCAATGAGATTGACGCCATCCTTGCAGGGATGGAAAAACAGAAATCGCAGGAAGAACAGTACCAGAAACTCATTGCGAGCGGTGATAAATTGCTTGCAGATAAATCGTATGAGTCTGCAAAAGCCGATTACCAGAAAGCACTTCAGATTAAACCTGCAGAACAATATCCCAAAGATAAAATTGCCCTGATCGATGCGGCATTGGGAGATGTTGCAAAAATGAAAGCACTGGATGATCAGTATGCAGCTTCTGTTGCGAAGGCAGATAAATTACTGGCTTCTAAAAGCTATGAACCGGCAAAGACTGAGTACACTACTGCTTCCGGACTGAAGCCGGCAGAGACTTATCCCAAAGACAAAATTGCAGAGATCGATAAAATCCTGGCAGATGTTGCAAACCAGAAGGCTGCGGATGAGAATTACCAGTCGGTTATTGCCAATGCAGATAAGCTTTTTGCCGCTAAATCTTATCCCGAAGCAAAAACTGAATACGGAAAAGCCTCTGATTTGAAACCCACGGAACAATATCCGAAAACGAAGATTGCAGAGATTGATAAACTGCTTGGCGCACTTGCTGAGCAGCAGCAAAAGGATGAACAGTACACGGCTGCAATTGCAAGAGCAGACAAGTTGCTTGCGGACAAATCTTATGATGTTGCAAAAACTGAATATACATCGGCCTCCGCAATAAAACCTGCTGAGACTTATCCAAAGACAAAGATCTCGGAAATTGATAAGATCCTTGAAGATCTTGGAAAACAAAAACAACTGGAAACCCGCTACCAGGATGCCATTACAAGTGGTGATAAACTGCTTGACGAAAAATCATATTCTGCGGCAAAAACACAGTACCAGACGGCTTTATCCTTAAAACCAGCTGAGCAATATCCAAAGGATAAAATTGCTGTCATCGACGCTGCGCTTGCAGATGTAGCAAAGATGAAAGCAATGGATGATCAGTATGCAGCTTCTGTTGCGAAGGCAGATAAATTACTGGCTTCTAAAAGCTATGAACCGGCAAAGACTGAGTACACTACTGCTTCCGGTTTGAAACCAGCTGAATCCTACCCAAAGGAAAAGATTGCTGAGATAGACAAAGTCCTTGCTGATCTTGCAAAACAGAAAGCAACAGATGAAACTTACCAGTCAACGATTGCCAATGCAGATAAGCTTTTCGCCGCTAAGTCTTACCAGGAAGCAAAAACTGAATACGGAAAAGCCTCTGACCTGAAGCCCACAGAGCAATATCCGAAAACGAAAATTGCGGAAATCGATAAATTGCTCGGTGTCCTTGCTGAACAAAAACAAAAAGACGAGCAATACACGGCTGCAATTGCCAGGGCAGACAAGCTGCTTGCAGATAAATCTTATGATGTAGCAAAGACTGAGTATACTTCGGCCTCCGCAATAAAACCTGCTGAAGCCTATCCCAAAACGAAAATCTCTGAAATCGATAAGATCCTTGAAGATCTTGGCAAGCAGAAGCAACTGGATGAGCGTTACCAGGCTGCGATCATAAGCGGGGATAAACTGCTGGATGAAAAATCATACTCGGCAGCCAGGACTCAATATCAAACAGCTTCATCGATAAAGCCTGCCGAACAGTATCCAAAGGATAAGATTGCTGTCATTGATGCTGCACTCGCAGATCTTGCAAAACAGAAAGCATTGGATGACCAGTACACTGCATCAATTGCAAAGGCCGATAAATTGCTGGCGGCAAAATCTTATGAACCGGCAAAGAATGAGTATACTGCTGCTTCCGGGCTGAAACCATCAGAAGCTTATCCAAAGGAAAAGATTGCTGAGATAGACAAAGCGCTTGCTGATCTTGCAAAGCAGAAAGCAACCGATGAGAACTACCAGGTAACCATTGTCAGTGCAGATAAACTCCTTGCTGCAAAATCCTATCCTGAAGCAAAAACTGAATACGGGAAAGCATCTGATCTGAAACCAACCGAGCAATATCCGAAAACGAAAATTGCCGAGATTGAAAAGATACTGGCGTCAATTGCTGAACAGCAACAAAAGGACCAGCTGTTCAAAGCATCCGTTGATAAAGCCGATAAACTTCTGGCAGATAAATCATACGACCTGGCAAAATCGGAATACCTGAATGCTTCGTCAATCAAGCCAGCGGAAGTGTATCCGAAAACGAAAGTCACGGAAATCGACAAGATACTGGCAGATATTGCAAAGCAGAAATTACTGGATGATCAGTATTCATCGACGTTGTCAGATGCAGATAAGTTGCTCCAGAATAAATCATACGGAGAGGCCAAAACGAAATATGCCGCGGCCCTTGCTCTGAAACCAAATGAACAATATCCAAAAGATAAAATCGCAGAGATTGATAAAACACTCGCAGATCTTGCAAAATCTAAAGCGATCGATGACCAGTATGCTGCATCGATTCAGAAAGCCGATAAACTCCTTGCAGACAAAAGTTACGATCCTGCAAAAATCGAGTATAACAATTCACTCAAAATAAAACCGGACGAGAAATATCCGAAGGATAAAATTGCGGAGATTGATAAGATCCTTGCCGATATCCTGGCACAAAAGGCAACTGATGAGAAGTATCATCAGCTAATTGTCAAAGCTGATAATCTTTTGTCTTTGAAATCCTATGATCCCGCAAAGACCGAATATACCAATGCCCTGGGTGTAAAACCTGCAGAACAATATCCGAAGGATAAAATTGCTGAGATTGAAAAAGCCATTGCCGATATTGCTCATAAGAATGAAATTGACAGCAAATACAAGATTTCCATTGTCAAGGCGGATCAGCTTTTCTCTTCGAAATCATACACACAGGCCAAAGATGAATATCTTATTGCAGAGGGATTGAACCCTGCGGATGAATATCCAAAGACTAAAATCGCAGCCATTGATAAAATCCTTGGCGATCTGAAAGCGATCGATGACCAGTACACTGCTTCGATCTCAAAGGCAGACCAGTTGTTGGCACAAAAGTCCTATGATCCTGCCAAAGCTGAGTATCAGAACGCTTCGAAGCTCAAGCCGGCTGAGCAATATCCGAAAGATAAAATCGGTGAGATTGACAAAGCTCTTGCCGAACTTGCCAAGCAGAAAACGCTCGACAACCAGTACCAGGCAATTCTCGCGAAAGCGGATAAATTTCTAGCTGATAAATCCTACGCACTGGCTAAAACAGAATACGGCAATGCCGGGGCATTGAAGCCGGCAGAACAATATCCAAAAGACAAGATTGCGGAAATTGACGGAGTACTTGCTGAGCTGAAAGCAAAGGATGATGCCTACAAAGCCTCAATTGCAAAGGCCAACCAGCTGCTGGCCCAGAAGTCGTATGATGAAGCAAGAACCGAATATCAAAACGCCGGTTCATTAAAACCCAATGAACAATATCCAAAGGATAAAATTGCTGAGATCAATAAACTGCTTACCGACATCAAGGGCAAGAAGCAAACGTATGATGAACTGATCGTAAAAGGAAACGGTTATTTTGGTCAGAAGGATTATTATAAGGCAAAAGACACATATCAGCAGGCCATCGGTATCTTCCCGGATGAAGCTTATCCAAAGGAGCGACTGGCGCGGATCACGAATGTGATTGACAGCATGTACAGGGCAAACAAAGGACTGTATGACAAATCCATTGCCGAAGCGGATAAATTCTTTACCAACATGATCTTTGACAAGGCCATTGATTCCTATACTGACGCGTTGTCATACTTACCAATGGAAACATATCCAAAGGATATGATCAGTAAAATCAAGAAGACAATTTCGGAAAACGCGATTGTTGACGTACTGAAGACAACTGTTCTTATTCCAAAAGACGTGGATAAGCAATTCTCTTTTAGCCCGGTGGATATGGCTTCGCGGAAAAATAATTATGTGTATGTGAAGATCCGCAATCTTTCGGATAAGCCGTTCAATGTTCTGATCCGCTACGGTAAAGATAAGACGACCAATGGCGGGGCTGTGATCAAAAACCTTGCTGCCGACGGGAAAACCAGCGACCGCCTCATCAGTGTCAGGGACCAGGATCCATGGTACCGCGAGGATAACAACTGGGTCAGCCTTTATCCGCAGGGCGGCGATGTGGAGGTGACATTCATCCAGATTTCAAGAGCAACACAATAAACATTTTTTACATCAGAAATTCTCATGACCACCGTTCAGACAACCATTGAAATGCAGGATACCGGACAGAAAGTAGACAACAGTTTTAAGCTTCGCTTTAAAGATATCTGGCGACTGATAGGCAATTCACCGCTCCTGGTGATCAGGTTCAGGTACAAGGGAGAAGAGCGCGTTATTTATGCCAAGGCTGAACATTACAATGTAACGGGGAGTATCAAGGACCGGATGGCATTGTACATTCTTGAGAAGGCTTATGCATCCGGCAGGATAAAACCCGGCGATACGATTGTTGAAGCGACAAGCGGGAACACGGGGATTGCTTTTTCTGCTATCGGAAGAGCCCTGGGCCATAAGGTACGGATCGTGATGCCGGACTGGATGAGTCGCGAAAGGGTTGATATTATCAGGAGCCTTGGAGCCGAAATTATTCCAATATCAAAAGAACAAGGCGGTTTTATCGGATCGATAAAATTGTCGGAAGAGATCGCAGCAAAGGAACCGAATATTTTTCTTCCGCAGCAATTTTCAAACCTGGCCAATGCCGAGGCACACGAACGCACAACAGGACCTGAACTCTGGTACCAGATGCAGTACCATGGCATCACGCCGGATGCCTTTGTGGCCGGTGTAGGTACCGGTGGAACGGTGATGGGAGTAGGGAAATTCCTGCGTTCCAAAAAGCCGGGGATCAAGATTCATCCGCTCGAACCGGCCGAATCGCCCACTCTTTCCACGGGATACAAAGTCGGATCACACCGGATCCAGGGAATATCTGATGAATTCATTCCAGAGCTGGTCAAGCTTGATCAGCTTGACAGGGTGGTCGCTGTTGCTGATGGTGATTCCATCATTATGGCGCAAAAGCTGGCCAGGGAGCTCGGACTTGCAGTCGGGATTTCGTCAGGAGCGAATTTCCTGGGAGCACTTCAGCTTCAAAACGAGATGGGATCCAATACTGCAGTTGCGACAATCTTTTCAGACTGCAATAAGAAATACCTGAGTACGGACCTGATGCGTGAAGAGCCTATCCGGCCGGACTATGAGTCGACTTCCGTCGAACTCCTGAGTTTTAAAGTCTTCAAGCGTGTGTGCGATACCTGTTGCGACATGCTTGATTGCGAGCTCAAGCCGTGTGAGTTCAAGGCTGATAGCCTTCGGTAATCTTTATTTTTTACAGACTAATTGAACAATCGAACATTGATCAACGAATTCTGATTTTCGATCTTAATTCTGAATTTCAATCTGATTTCAAAAATCGTTGATCAATATTCGAGTAATAATTTTATGTCCCCAGTCCGGACGGGCCTCGTCACCCCAACACCTTATTGGCTATACCGCGTGTTAGCGATTCGTTGGTTATTTCAAATATTCTTCAATGACAATCTTTTTCTGTTTCATCATTACTTCAAACGAATTTGGCTTACTCATCAGTTCCCCGAAATTCGTTGGCAACACTTGCCAGCGAAGTCCATATTTGTCAATACACCAACCACATTGTGATTCTTCGCCTTCCTGGATAAAGTAGTTCCAATATTTATCAATTTCATTTTGGTCTTCACAATTAATCACAAACGATATCGCGTCATTCAATGGGTGATGCTCTTTCGCTGTACTCATAAAAGAATATTTCTGTCCAAAAATATGCACTTCACAGATTTCTGTATTTCCACTGGGGGTATCGCCAAGAGGTATGATTTGTCCCGATTGATAATCCTTGCCAAAAACATTTTTGTAATATTCAATAACTTGTAAAATATCGCCTCCTTTTGTACTAAACCAAAGGCTGGGAACAATTTTGTTCTGATTCATATTTTTTGAATTTTAAGTTAATAGTTGTCAAATTTAAATTTCCCTAAATCTAACCCGTTGTAATTTTGCAGTATGTCGATTTTACAATGACTGCTGACGCCCGGCCTTGTTTCAACACGCTTTGATTCTTCAATCATAATGAAATCTACATTTGGCAATGTGTATTTCATCGTCTTTACAGCGGTAGATCAACCTGTGCTCATTATCAATTCTTCGGGACCACCATCCTTTATATTTATATTTCAGGGGCTCGGGTTTTCCAATCCCTGAGCCAGGATTTCTGGCAATGTCTTTCAATAGATCGTTAATTTTAGATACAATATTTTTATCATTTTTTTGCCAGTACAAATAGTCCTCCCAAGACTCATCAACAAAAATATATTTCATGGCTCTATCAAATTCTTCTTAAATGATTTTCCACCTTTGAATTTTTCAATGGCTGAGTCCAGTCGTTTTTCATTGATTTTGGATGATAATTCGTGTTGCGTGGCACTTAAGGAATTATATTCATCCAATGACATGATCACAACTCCACTGTCTTTGCCTCTATTTATTATGAGGGTTTCAAAGTTTTCCGTAACCCGGTCAAGGTATTTTTTAATGTCCTTTCTAAAATCGGAAATAGTTGTTGTTAACATTTTATCTCTTTTTAATTGTACGTTTATTTGTACAAAAATACGTACAAAATTGTTTAATTACAACTTTCAGCATTTTTTCAAAATGTGTGGGAACTTGCTTGAACCCGCAATTCTCTTATCAATTATAGAAAATCCTTAAAGATTTATGACGAAACTGGAGAACACTATAGAATAATTCAGATCGAAGTCGAACGAAGAAACCGGCTCATCCGATGGATGGAAAAAATCTTACCTGTTTTCGGGTGTTATCAGGATGTTATGAATTGAATTTTCTTTGTGACAGGCGCCTTTTCCATTGGGCTTGCGTATAGTTTGCGTATAGTGATCCTATACTCATGCCAGGCGGAAGAAAAATACTCGAATATTGATCAACGAATGCTGATTTTCGATCTTAATTCTGAATTTCAATCTGATTTCAAAAATCGTTGATCAATATTCGAGTATTCATTTTATGTCCTCAGACCGGACGGCCCTCGTCACCACACCGCGACTGCGACTTCCACTATCCCGCTTTCCTGGATTTCCGGCTTCTCCGGAACCGTAGACGTTGAAGGCAGCTTACCTGCCTACCGGCAGTCAGGTGTGGTGACAGGTATTTAAACCCTGACTAATCAATCACTAACTTCTTAACTTCAACTCCATCTTTTGACTGTATTTTAACTAAATAAATGCCTTTTGCCAGTGTGCTTACATCAAATTCAGGCTGATGTTGATCCCGGAATTGTTTATTCATCACCTGTTCACCCTTAATCGTACAGATGATGACCTGCATTTCTTCCAGTGATCCTTTTGCCGGGATTATAGTGATTTTAGTATTTGCCGGGTTCGGACAAATCGTGAAGTTTGTTGCTGATGGTTTGTATTCTTCAATAAAATCTGTACGTCTATGACTTGTTTTTAAAATAGTTCCCCCATCGCCAACTACATAACCGGTTATGGAATCAGTAAAGAAAACGGAAGTAAACCTGTTGCGGGTTCCGCTTGAATCGCTGACCCAGGTATTGCCACCATCATACGTCTTGATAATACCCCCCTCATCATCAACCGCGTAACCTGTAGTATGAGTTGGAAAGTAAATCGATTTATAAGCACCCGTTCCACGATATTTCCCACTCCATGTTGCACCTCCGTCACTGGTCTTTGCGATATTTTCACCTGCTACATAACCCGTCATGGCATCATTGAAAAAAACTGAATTTAAAGGGTTATAGTCCAGTTTAGCTTGAAAATTCCATGTTGTTCCTCCGTCTGTAGTTTTTAACACTATTCCATTAAAACTATCAGTGAGTTCAAAGCCCACTGCAAACCCGGTATTGGAATCAGGAAAATATACGGAGTTAAGAGCATAAGTTAACTCTGTCTTTGTCCATGTGATGCCTGCATCAATGGTTTTTAAGATGATGCCCCCGGTATATTGATCCCCGCCTGCAACATAACCTGTATTGGCATCGGTGAAAAAAACCGAATTAAGAGGATTTGCCGTTCCGCTGGATAATGTGTCCCAGGTTGTTCCACCATCGATGGTTTTGATAATGAGCCCGGTACCATTATTTCCATTATAACCCACTGCATAACCGGTATTATCATCGGTGAAGAATACCGAAGATAAAGTTGTTGCTGTCCCGCATGACAATGTAGTCCATGATGCCCCGGCATTGGTGGTTTTGACAATAATCCCCGGATCACCCACGGCATAACCAGTATTTATATCGGGAAAGCAAATTGAATTTAACGATCCACCTGTTCCGTTGTATATTGTGTCCCATTTCGTGCCTGCATCGCTGGTTTTTATAATTACATTCCCTTCTGGACCTGACCCCGCGGCATACCCGGTATTTGCATCCGTAAAACAAACTGAATTCAGCCAATAATCCGGTCCACCAGAATAAATGGTCCATGTAAGTCCTCCATCTGAAGTCTTCAGGATAGTCCCAAAATCACCGACCGCATAGCCTGTCTGACAGTCATTAAAGAAAACAGCATGCAGTCCGTTCCCTTGAGGTAGAGGGTTTTGCCATTTCCATTGGGGGAAGGCAAGGATTGAGATAAAGGAAAAGCAGAAAATAATGGAAAACTTTTTCATAGGTTTCTATTTCGAATTCCATTCAATGGCAGGGGCGGACTAATTCTACTAATTCAAGGAGGGTGAATGACTGCTGATCTTCCTGAATGTATAACAAAGCTAATTAATATTTTTAAATAAATATAAAATGACGGGAAAGCATAATACAGGATTGGATGGTTAACTTTCAAATGAATACTCGAACATTGATTAACGATTTTTGAAATCAGATCGGAATTCAGAATTAAGATCAAAAATCAGAATTCGTTGATCAATATTTGAGTATTCATCTAAGATATAAAAAGAGACCACCCTTTTGGAATGGTCTCTTTTTAATGGAATTAAGAAAAACAACCGAAGCCAGAAATTACTTCTGGATAATCATCTTCTTAACAGTGGTTTCCTTTCCGTTTGTCAGTTCGAAGAAATAGGTTCCCTGTGACACCTGGTTCAGGTCAATTTTCTTTGTCACCATGCCATTCACTTCAATGCCGGTCAGTTTATACTGCTCTTCACCTGCAGTATTCAGGATCCGGATGCTCAGCTCTTCTTTTTTTGCTGACCGGATCTCAACCATGAATGCACCGTTGCTGGGGTTCGGGAAGATCCTCAGGGTAACATCCTTCAGTTCCTCGATCCCTGCACAATTCTTAAAGGTGACATTGATGGAATCCGTGACCTTGCAGCCATTGGCATCTGTAACCAGCACTTTGTACATCCTGGTATGGTAGCCAACACCGGTAGTATCAATTGTGATCGTCGGAGTTGTTGATCCGCCGGGTGTCCATGAATAACTGCCGGGATTGGCAATCGTTGCATTGAGCGTGATGGAACTGTATCCGCAAACTGTAGTGTCGTTGCCAATGTGAACAGCCGGTCCCGGGAATACTGAGAGGCTTAATGAATCACTGATGACCGGGCAGGAGGGAGCGCTGGAATTTGCTTGCAGCACAAGGCTGACAGCACCGGTTGTGACATCACCTGGTCCGGGAGTATAATTCGGATGAAGGATAGTGTTATCATCAAAGGTTCCGTCACCACTGGTAACCCATTGCAGTGAAGAATAATTTGTAGCAGTGGACGCATTCATAGCGGCAACGCTGCCTTTGCAAACCTGGCCGTCAGGACCGGCATAAGCGGTAGGCGCCTGGACGAATTGAAGTGTCATTGTATTCAATGTATCCCGGTTATTCATGCCATAAGCACGAAGGGTAAGATTTACAGATCCTGCTGAGATATCCGCGGCACTGGCGGTATAAAATGGATTCAGGATCTTAGCATCGCTGAACGTTCCGGTTCCGGATGTGGTCCATAGCAATGAGTCATAATTTACTGCCAGGCCCTGGAGCTGGTATGGGTGGTTTCCGCATGCAAAACCATTTCCACCGGCATTTACAGTTGTTTTATATTCCGGGGGGAAGACAATGAAATCAACCCATGCAGCATCCACACCGTCTTTTCCCGAATGACCTTTTGCATATTCCCATTTGAATGTATGAGGTCCGGCAAGAACAGGATAAGCAACCCTGCTGAATGAGGTTGCAGATTTTCCCGACCATTGTCCGACCATGCTTCCATCAATATAGAACTTCAGCTTGTCAGCCAGGAGTAAGGAAGAAACGCGTTTGAAAAATGAAATGCTGTCATCGTACATGACATTGTAGTCCAGGTAAATGTTCGTGGTCTGATCGTTGGTTATGCTGCCCGATTGTGCAGAATAAATCTTTTCATAGGACAGGCTGTCGGTAACTTTCCAATCAGCGTTTCCGCCTTTTTGCCAGGCAAATTTGGTGAAATTGCCCGTTTCCCAGTCTTCAATGATCAGCCCGATCTTTACAACCCATGTTCTTTTGTCGTATTGAGTGACGGAATGGGCATAATTGTAAAAGGCCACTGCGGAACCGATTGCTGCAAAAGAACTGACTTTTACATCGAAGGAAACAACGACACTCTGTCCGGGTGTTAATGTGCCCAGTGTATGTATCGGGGAAATGATTGTTACGTAAGGATTTGATGAATAGAGTTCACTGATTGCATTTACAGCATCCCAGTCCCCTGTATTTTGCGTCAGAATATTTATTGAAGCTGTCTCACCCGGATCCAGCCTGCCGTTATTATTCCCTAAAGGATCAAGGATTGTCATTGACATGATGGTAACTGCAGGAGCGTGTGAAACAATGGTAAACTGGCTGTACATCACGCTGTCGTTTTTATCTACTGCTTTTACGAGGAATGGAGTGTTGTATGCATTGGGTATCGAATCTGCAACAATAAATTTGTAAGCATCCAGGATCGTTTTTGATTGTCCGACGGCAAAGTCACCATAAAATTTCACGCTGTCGATCATCGAAATATAAGGAGATCCGCTTGAAACTGTGACCCACACACTGTCTGATTCGGCTGTTCCCGTATTCTTTACATTTAAGCCCAGCAATTCAGTTTCCTGGTAATCCATTTTCCCGTTGCCGTTTCCATAAGTGGTGTCGTTCAGGCTTTTTGCATTGTAAATGACCTGTGGCCTTGGAAGGATGAGGGAAATGGGAGATACGTAGGTCATGCAATGACCACTGCGGTTATCTGTCCACACCGGGTAAGTTACACCACCGTAGGCTGTTATTCCCAGGTAGTCACCCATATACTGGGAAGCCATATTCGGGATAGGAGATGGTGTAAAGGTAACATCGCTTACCTGCATGTCGGTAAATGTTAAACCACCATCCATGGAATAAGCCATCCATGTTTGTGCCTGGTTGCTATTACAGTTGCGGTTATCATAGAATACAATTGAAACGGCGCCGTTGGCCTGGTCAACTGCGACCCAGCCCAGGTAATGAGTTTTTCCGGCTCCTGAAGCATCCTGGTTTACTTTTTTCGGTGTTGACCATGTTGCTCCCTTATCCATTGATTTTATCATATAAACATCAATGTCACTCCCGGTATTGACACCAGGAACGCCTTTGTTTGTCCAGACTACATAGATGGCACCTCTGTTTGGACCATTGCTCAGATCGACTGCCATGGAAGGAAATGCATTCACACGCATGTTCTGGGGGACACCACTGTTACGGATCCCTTTGATATTGGAAATGATCCTGGCAGCAGGAAGCCATGTTGTACCTCCGTCCATTGACCGTGCCATACCCATTGCACCTTCGTCAGCAGGCCAGGACTCATATACGGCAAAGACTGCGTATACTTCACCATCCGGACCAGTCCTGATGTTTACACCCTGGTGCTGTCCGCCAGATGTGATTGCTGAGCTGACGTTAACGAATGGTTCCCAGGTTACACCGTTAGTAAGAGAACGGGAAACACAGACATGAGAATCATCTGCCCCGCCACCGAAATTTGTCCATGCATCATAAACATTTCCTTTGTTTGTACTGGATGGGCTGATGTCAACGGTCAGGTTATTCTTGTCAAGCAAAGAGCTGAATCCTGCAGGTACATTTGCGACCTTTACCACTGACCAGGTCGAACCCCCGTCATCGGAATATGAAACACTCTGTCCACTGCCATTGTCAATGTATCCGATATAATATCTGCCGGTAAGATTCATACATGCTGCAGGGTCACCGGAATCGGTCCCACCCGGACCATTATTTGCAACACCGCCCCAGGTTGCGCCTCCATCGCCGGAAGTCAGGTACGATGCGCCATAGACGCTTCCTGTGCTTGGCTGTGGTGTCGCATTGTTGGAATTCAACAGCGTGTTTTTATCTCCGTATTTCACAACAACTGAATTCTCACTCTGCGTTGTGTTTGATTGATCTACCGGGATGTCCGGCGAATCAGCAATGAGAACTCCTTTACTTGTAAATACCCGTGTACCATTGAACATTGCTGCAGGAACCCTGGTTTCCGGCTGAACAGGAACCAGGCCATAGCTGGCACACTTCTGCCAGTAACCTATGTTGTCGATTCGCGTGTCAACCTGGACATTCGAGGGAAAATAAGTTTTGTCCTGTGCCATTAGCTGGGTTATTCCCAAAATCAAGGAAACCAGCAAGCCTAGTTTTGTAAAGATTATTTTCATTGCGCTAAGTATTAGGATTGAATGATGAGAAAAATACTTTGTCAGTCAAAGGTAAGTAATTAATCATGTTCAAAACAGAACGAATCCCATTTTCTGCATATATTTTGAATGACTTGCATTTGAAACAAGGATAATGCAATCTATTGTAAAACCTCTCAGTGGTTCTCTGCGGAGTAATCTAAAAAAAAGCTGCCCTGGAGCAGCTTTTTCGACTTATGAATTCCGGGAAACTTACTTTTTCTTCACCGTTTTCTTTGTCTTGGAACCTTTGGCGGTATTCTGTTTAATCACAGCCTGCGCTGCTGCCAAACGTGCAATAGGAACGCGGAAAGGAGAACAACTCACATAGTTGAATCCCAGCGAATGGCAGAACTCAACGGATTTTGGTTCGCCACCGTGCTCACCGCAAATTCCGATCTTCAGGTTTTTTCGTGTGCTGCGTCCTTTTTCAACAGCCAACGCCATTAACTGACCAACACCTTCGAAATCGATCACCTGGAACGGATCTACCGGGAGAATTTTTTTCTCTAAATAATCCGGAAGGAATCCGCCGATATCATCCCTCGAAAAACCAAAACTCATCTGTGTGAGGTCATTGGTTCCGAATGAGAAGAACTGCGCGGTTTCTGCGATCTGATCAGCAGTCAGGCAAGCTCTTGGAATCTCGATCATGGTACCAACCATGTGCGGGATCTCCTTCATCTTGAACTTTGCCAGGACTTCAGCAAGGATTTTGTCAACCAACAGGTACTGGTCTTTCAATTCGTTGACGGTACATGTAACCGGGATCATGATTTCCGGGAACGGATGTTTCTTTTCCTTGATCAGTTCAGCCGTTGCTTCAAAGATAGCGCGGACCTGCATTTCGGTGATTTCAGGATAGGTAATACCAAGTCGGACGCCACGGTGACCCATCATCGGGTTTGTCTCATGAAGCGCTTCGGCACGTTTATCAAATTCAGATGAACTTATTCCCAGGCTATCGGCGATTTTCTTGCGGGCTTCCGGTTGCTGCGGAATAAACTCATGCAATGGAGGATCCAGTGTCCTGACGGTAACCGGGAATCCATCCATGGCTGCAAGAGTTCCTTTAATATCTGTCTTAACGAAAGGATACAATTCATTGAGTGCATTTCTGCGTTCGGCTTCCGATTTGGAAGCAATCATTTTCCGGAGCAGGAATAATGGTTCTTCGGCATGCTTTCCATAGAACATGTGTTCCGTACGGAACAGACCGATTCCTTCAGCACCAAAGGCGCGTGCCTTGGCAGCATCATCCGGTGTATCAGCATTGGTGCGGATATTCATGGTGCGGATCTTGTCGCACAGTGACATGAATTCCTGGAAATCCGGGTTTTCTTCAGCAGCCTTGATCATCGGGATCTTGCTGTTATAGACATACCCTTTGGAACCATTCAGTGAAATGAAATCTCCTTCATGCAGTGTGATCCCATCCACCGAGAGGGTTTTCTTCGATGCTTCGATCTTCAGGTTTCCGGCGCCAACAATGCAGCATTTGCCCCAGCCTCTTGCAACGAGTGCGGCATGACTGGTCATTCCGCCACGGGCAGTAAGAATGGCATAAGCAGCGCGCATTCCTTCAATGTCTTCCGGGTTGGTTTCTTCCCTGACAAGGATCACGGCTTTACCCTGTTTTGCCCATTCAACGGCAGCTTCAGAATTGAAAACTATTTGTCCTGTTGCTCCGCCGGGGCCAGCCGGTAAGCCTTTTGCCATGGGCTTTAAGGCAGCTTCTGCCTTGGGATCCAGGATCGGATGGAGCAATTCATCCAGTTGTGACGGCTCAACGCGGATCACTGCTTCTTCCTTCGTGATGAGTTTCTCATGATACATATCCAGAGCCATCTTCACGGCAGCAGGACCATTTCTTTTACCAACCCGGCATTGCAGCATATAAAGTTTACCATCCTGGATCGTAAACTCAACATCAAGCATGTTGCGGTAATGTTTTTCAAGTCTTTTCTGGATTTTGTCAAGCTCTTTATAAGCCTTTGGCATCGCGGTTTCCAGTGAAGTCAGCTTCATGGTATGCTCATTTTTCCCGATCTCATTGATGGGATTCGGGGTGCGGATACCTGCAACGACGTCTTCTCCCTGGGCGTTGGCAAGCCATTCACCATAAAAATATTTCTCGCCTGTGGCCGGGTTACGCGTGAAAGCAACACCGGTTGCGGATGATTCACCCATGTTCCCGAATACCATGGACTGTACGGAAACTGCTGTTCCCCATTCATCGGGAATACTTTCGAAACGACGGTAAGAAATTGCACGTTTTCCCATCCAGCTCTGGAAAACTGCACCAATTGCACCATATAACTGCTCCATGGCATCTTCCGGGAAAGGTTTGCCAAGAACTTCCTTGACTTTTTTCTTATAAATTTCAATGAGGGATTTCAGATCGGCAGCGGTGAGTTGAGTATCACTATAAACTCCGCGGGCTTCTTTCATTTTCTGTAATTCACGCTCCAGTTGAACCCTGACGCCTTTACCTTCCTTAGGTTCAATGCCTGCGGCTTTTTCCATTACCACATCCGAGTACATCTGGATCAGGCGGCGTTGGGAATCATATACAAAACGCGGGTTGTTTGTTTTCCTGATGAAACCTTCGCGCGTGATGTCATTTAAGCCAACATTTAAAACGGTTTCCATCATACCTGGCATGGAAGCTCTTGCCCCTGAACGAACAGAGACCAACAGTGGATTGTCCTTATCGCCAAATATTGCACCCATTTCCTTTTCGGTTTTACGAAGTGCTTTTTCAATCTGGTGTTCTAAGTCTTTTGGGTAGTTTTTGTCGTTCTCGTAGTAGGCAGTGCATACTTCTGTTGTGATCGTAAACCCGGCAGGAACAGGAAGTCCGATATTCACCATCTCGGCAAGGTTTGCACCTTTACCACCTAACAGGTTTTTCATGTCGGCCTGGCCATCCGCTTTTTTACCACCAAAAAAGTAAACATACTTTTTCTCTTTGACATCTTTTGACATAGTTCACAAAGTTTAAATAGTTGATTATCTTGTTAATTAAAGCATTTTTTTGAAGTTGCAAAAGTACAAAAAAATTTGCCTTAAAAAACGAGATTCCGGGAAAATTTAATACTCAAGTTTTCCGATATTCCCCATGTTCCAGAGGATCCATGATTGCCGGTGAAGAAGATAGGGGGTAGGATGAAGGGGACTCCATTTGCGGGGATCAGGAAGGATTGAAACAAGCAGTGCCGCCTGCGATCTTGAGACAGCGGATGCAGGTTTGCTGAAATAGATCTCAGAAGCCATTTCAACACCATAAATTCCATCGCCTGTCTCAATCACATTCATGTAGACTTCAAGGATCCTTTTCTTGCTCCAGAACAACTCGATCAAAGCAGTAAAATAAACTTCCAGGCCTTTCCTGACCCATGAGCGCTGCGGCCACAGGAAAACATTTTTTGCAGTCTGCTGTGAGATCGTACTGCCGCCACGCATCTTTTTCCCCTCATTCTTTTTATTGTAGGCGGATGCTTTTTCGATTGCCTTCATGTCAAAGCCATTGTGCTTGAAAAAGAGGTTGTCTTCAGCAGCTACAACAGCCAGCCCAATCTCCGGGGAAATCTTTTCAATCGGAACCCATTGTTTCTTTAGGACAATCTTATCCCCGGCAAATAACTGGCCGGTGCAACGAATTACCATCAGGGGTGTAACCGGCGGGTTTATCAGCTTGAATAAAAAGACGAAAAGGATGGAAGAGATAAAGAAGAAGAGAAAGAAATAGAGAATGAACCGGAGAAATCTCTTCAGGAACTTTTTCATGATACAGGAATTCCCTTTCTCTTATTCATTTTGTGCTCTCAACAAAGTACATATCTATCTCTCCCTTATTCTTCGCTTGTATTTTTCCCCTGTGAATGCAATTGAATTTTCCTTTCACCAGGTCATACGTTGTCCCGCTGATATTCACCTGGCCAACTTCTCCGCTGCTTTCCATTCTTGCTGCGAGATTCACCGTGTCGCCCCAGATATCATACTGGAATTTTTTCAATCCAACAATCCCTGCAACAACAGGGCCGGTATGGATGCCTAACCTTAACTCGAACGGAATTTCTCCCCTGTCTTCTTTTTCTTTTTTACGGGAAACCATGAAATCCCTGATCTCAATGGCGGCGTTAACCATGTCAATTGCATGGGAATAACTAAGCACCGGCAAACCGCTTACACAGAGGTAAGCATCACCCACGGTCTTGATTTTTTCCACCTTGTATTTCTGAATAATCTGGTCAAAGGCGCTGAAACAAAAATTGATTTCATCCACAAGCAGTTCGGCACTGACCCTTTCGCTTACGCTGGTAAAGTCCTTAAAATCGGTAAACATCACCGTTACCATACTGAATGTTTTAGCCTGGCAATGGCCGGTTTGTTTTAATTCTTCCGCCACATTATAGGGGAGAATATTAAGCAGCAATTCATCACTGCGATTTTTTCCATCTTTGATTTTATTTCGTTGCCTGAAAAATACAACTGCAAAAAGAAGCACGACGATAAAGCCACCAATAAACCCATTCCGAACGAGTTTTTGTCTTTGCAATTCTTTTAGCACCAAGGCATCTTTATTTTCCTGTTCCGCTCTTTCCAGTTCTTCTTTTTTATCAAACTCATACTGCATAATTTTCTTCGTATTCTCCTGGTTGAACATGCTGTCACGGATAATCATGGACATTTTATAATGCTTCAGTGACTGAACAAAGTTTCCCTGTGCACTGTCCAATTCCGCCAATCCGGCATAACTTGTTTTGATATCCTCCAAACTGCCAATCTCTTTTGCAAGCGATAGGCCTTTGTTTAAATATTCAGCGGCTTCTTTGGTTTTTTTCTGTTTTAAATAGATCTTTCCAATCTGGTTGTAATTAATGGCGATCTCGCCTCTGTCATCAAGTTCTGTATAGATTTGTAAGGAAACGAAAAGATTTTTCAGGGCTTCGGGATAATTGCTTTGCTCCATATTAATCTTTCCAAGGTTCCCATAAGAATTCGCAATTCCATGTTTATCCCCGATTTCTTCCTGTATTTTTAAACCGGCGAGCTGGTTTTTCAATGCTTCGGGATAGTTTCCCTGTGCCTCATAAATTTGTCCGAAGTTATCGTAACAAAGTGCAATCCCGATTTTATCGCCGATTTCTTCTTTGATTTTTAAGGAAGTCTCGGTATATTTCAATGCTTCGGGATAATTACCCTGCAGAAAATAAGCATAGCCGATGTTGCCTGAAGTCCTCCCGATACCCATTTTATCCCCTATCTCTTCACTGATCTTTAAGGATGAAAGTGTATATTTAAATGCTTCCGGGTAATTGCCCTGCGTCCCATAAATTACTCCGATATTTTTCAGTGTCAGTGCTTTAAATTTCAGGATCTTTGATTTGATCTCTTTCTTCTCATTCCCTTCAGCAACCTGCAAAAGCTGATCAAATATTACCAATGCATCATTGCTGTTTTTCAATGCCGTGTTAAAGTTCCCACGGTTCTTCAATACAATACCGATATTCAGACAGGCATTGGCTATTCCCATTTGATAATTCAACTTTACGGCAAGTGAACGCGCTTGCGTAGCAAAATAAAGTGCAGTGTCAGGATTCGTATTTCTGAATTGATCAGCAAGCAGGTTCAGTGTATTGACTTTGGCAGTGTCGGCTTTTGCTGTTTTTAAAACGGAAAAGAGTGAGTCGGGTTTTTGCTGAACTTTTTTTTGAGCAAACAGCGAGACTGTGCTAAAAATGATAATAAGAAAAAAGAAGCTTTTTTTCATTGGCAGTTTATTCTTAATGATAATGTTGAATTCTTTTATGAATCATGCGTCGATTTATTCTATTCCTTGACTTTCCCTTCGATATAATCATTCAACTCCTTAATGGATGATTCAAAATGAAAGGCATCGTTAATCGTGTAATAATTCCCGATATCGTAAGTGAATTTGTAGGCGAATTTTGCAAAATCAAGCCGGGATTTCTCGAACGAAAACAGCTCCATGATCTCTTTCACTTCCGATGCAAATAAACAGTTTGAAGTGGTGACCTGTTTTGCGATCTGAAGTTTGCTGTCTTCAAATGATTTATCTGAAATTGTTTGTTTGACTTTTTCAAAGTCAAGGGGTGTCAGGGGATAAGGACAACCCACACGGCCATTGTAACCGGGCATTACGTAATGTTCGTGTCGTTCCTCAGATTGTGAGGCGTTTACTTCTGAAGTGACATTGATATTCACCGTACTTCCGGAAATATTCACATTGTTGACAGTGGTTGTTGTAGTCTGGTTTTGCATAGCCAGCTGATGAGATGGCCCCGGATTCACAGAGTAAGGAATGATCAGTTGAGATCTGGCGGGTGGTAAAGCCTGCGAAAGTTTGACCTGGTTCTGGAAACGAAGCACATATTGATTCTTGGAATTCTTTTTTATACAGTAAGTCACTTCAAGATCCCTGGAAAGTGTCAGGTTTCTGTCAACTTTTGGCAACTCCGGGTTTTCAAAAATAATCCTGAGCTTATATGTAGGAGCCGGTAAACCTGTCACTTTAATATTTGTTTCTGGAGATGAATTCTGGAGAACGCCATTCAGAACTACAGAAAACCGTTCGCCATTTTCTGAAAAAATTACAAGGTTTGAAGATTGTCCGGTCGAAACATGGCTGAATAGCAGCAATAGTGAGGTGATCAGGAAAAGTTTTACTGGGATATGCATGATATTGTTGATAAGATTGAAAGTAATTTATTTATGAGCCGGTAAATGTTGAGATGATAGCTATCATTCCTTTAGATTTCCTGCCAAATGTACAAAAATTTCATAATTTTGCGGCCTATCCCAAACTCCAGGAAAATATGAGCAAATTTATCGGTATCCGTCACGAAGACAAGTACGTCAGTGAACGCAGATCGCCATTGACTCCCAAACATGTTGAACGGCTGGTCAATCAAAAAAAACTGGATATAATTGTCCAGACCTCCGACAGGCGAATCTTTACAGAGGAAGAATATATAGCTGCAGGTGCAAAAATTGCCAAGGATCTGAAGAAGTGTTCTGTGATTTTTGGTGTCAAGGAAATGCCTGTCACCTTTTTTGAGCCTGATAAAACCTACGTATTTTTTGCCCATGTAATCAAAGGCCAGCATAAGAATATGCCGATGCTGAAGAAGATGATGGAGCTGAAATGCAACCTGATTGAATACGAGAAAATCGTTGACGAACAGGGCAAACGGCTGATATTTTTTGGAAAGTATGCCGGGCTTGCCGGGATGATAAACACCTTCTGGGCATTGGGTTTACGGATGAAGGATTATGGTTACATCTCCAAACTTCTTAAAATCAAGCAAGCCCATAATTACCATTCGCTCAGGGAAGCCAAAGACGATGTTTCTGCAATCGGCCAGCGCATTGCGGAAGAAGGGATCCCGCAGGATTTGCGTCCTTTTGTGATCGGTTTTACCGGGTATGGAAATGTCTCACAGGGTGCTCAGGAAATCTGTGGATTGCTTCCTGTCAAGGAAATTTCCCCGGAGAAGCTTTTAACCCTGCGCACCCGGAATAATGTGCCGGATAATATCATCTATAAAGTGGTATTTCATGAAGAGGATCTTTATGAACATGCAAAGGGATTACCATTTGACCTGCATGATTATTATGCCAATCCGCAGGATTATGTCAGCGTATTCGAAAAATATGCACCTCATCTTTCTGTGCTTGTCAATTGCCTGTATTGGGACAAACGGTTTCCACGCCTGTTGACGAAAGAATACCTGAAAAAAATGTTTGCCAAGGGTCGTCCGAAACTGACTGTGATCGGGGATATCAGCTGTGATGTTGAAGGTTCAGTTGAATGTACGCTGAAACCCACGGAAATTGAAGATCCGATTTTTACCTATAACCCCGCGACCGAACAGATTCAGATGGGCCATGAAGGGGAAGGAATGCTGGTTATGGCTGTGGATATCCTGCCGGCAGAATTACCGCGTGATGCTTCATCCGGATTTGGTGATGTCCTGGTAAATTTTGTAAAACCCATTGCTGATGCAGATTTTGAAGAAGCATTCGAAGACCTGGACCTTCCGAAAGCAATTAAAAAAGGACTGATTCTCCACAAGGGTGAATTAACACCCGATTATAAATATCTTGAGGAATTCTTAGATCAATAATAATCCTGTTAAACAATTTTTCCAATCCTATGAAAAAGATTTTGATCCTTGGCGCCGGACTGGTCGCGAAACCCATAATACAATACCTGCTTTCCAATGATTATGCGATAACAGTTGCATCCAATACGGTTGACAGGGCTGAACAGATGATAGCGGGTCATGCGAACGGAACCTCCGTTTTTTGGGAAGCTACCGATGAAAAAGGTCTTGACAAGCTGGTTTCCACGCATGACCTGACGGTAAGTATTTTACCTTATGTGTTTCATGTCATGGTTGCAACGCATTGCGTGAAGCACAAGAAGAACATGGTGACTACTTCCTATGTGAAGCCGGAAATGAAAGCGCTTGACCAGCCTGCCAAAGATGCAGGAATCATAATTCTCAACGAACTTGGACTCGATCCGGGAGTGGACCACATGTCGGCAATGCGCATCATCGATCACATTCATTCCAATGGTGGCGCTGTACTTGAATTCTATTCCATCTGTGGTGCTCTTCCGGCACCGGAAGCCGCTAATAACCCTTTCCGCTACAAGTTTTCCTGGAGCCCCAAAGGTGTTGTTCTGGCTGGCAACAATGATGCAAGGTATCTCAGTCATGGGGCAATTCTCGAAGTTCCGACCAAAGATCTTTTTAAAAATCCCTTCTCCGTGGATTTTCCGATGGTTGGAAAACTGGAAGTCTACCCCAACCGTGATTCAATGGCATACAAGGAGATCTATGGAATTCCTGAAGCGCAGACGGTCTTTCGCGGTACATTCAGGTATAAAGGCTGGTGCGAAACGCTGGATGTTATAAAAAAACTTGACCTGATATCTTCTGAAAAAACTGATATGTCAGGAATGACATACGCTGATCTTACACTTCGCCAGATAGGACAAAAACCAACAAAGGAGAACGACAGTGCTCATCCAAAACAGGTTCATATTCAGGATGTCCGGGATGCTGTTGCAAAATTCCTGGATATCCCCGCGACTGCACATGCAATCGGCGCCCTCGAGTGGCTGGGGCTTTTCGATCACGAGCCCATGGGAAGAAAAATTGATTCAACCTTTGAAGTAACGTCCGACCTGATGATCGAGAAGATGAACCTTGGTCTTTATGAAAGAGATATGGTTGTCCTGCAGCATACCTTCCTGGCGGCGTATTCGGATGGCCGGAAAGAAATAATACGTTCCCGGATGCTTGATTATGGTACGCTTGCGACAGATACATCCATCGCGCGGACCGTGGCATTACCGGCCGCAATCGGTGTGGATATGATCCTGAAAGGAAGCATAAAGGCAACCGGTGTTCATATCCCGGTGATCCCTGAAATTTACGGGCCAATTCTTGAGCAACTGGAACATCTGAACATTAAGATGATTGAAGAATATGGTTTACCACTGAGTGAAAATATCCAGTAACCCCGGATTTTCATTCGCATGGATCTTATCAAATCTTCAGGACAGTAACGATTCCCTTCATTATTATGGCTACAATCCTGGTTGCAATTGTCGTTGTTATATTCATATATGCTGTTTTCAGCATGATGAAAAAGAAAGGAGATGTTACTCAACCCAGCTCCGGCCGTAAATATGGAAAATGGATCGGGGGGGGGCTTGGCTGGGCTTTTGGTGGGCCGATAGGAGCCATTCTTGGGTTTTCACTGGGTTCGTTTCTGGATAGTGCAAGGATTGAAACCAATATTTACAGAGGCAATGCCCGCGGAGATTTTTCCATGAGCCTGCTCGTTCTTTCTGCCGCGGTCATCAAAGCAGATGGCAAGGTTGTAAAGGCGGAACTGGATTATGTCAGGCAATTTTTTCTTCAGCAGTTTGGGATTGTCGAGGCTGAACGCCTGGTCCTGATGTTGCGGGAGATCATCAAGCAGGACATCAATGTCAGGGAAGTCAGTGAACAGATCGGGCAATACATGGATTACCCTTCGAAACTGCAGATGGTGCATTTTCTTTTTGGCATTGCTTCATCTGACGGGCAGTTTGATTCCAGCGAGATTCGTGTGATTGAGGAAATTTCCGGATACATGGGAATCGCCAGTTCCGATTTTGCTTCAATCCGTGCAATGTTTGTAAAAAACATCAACAGTGCATACGATATTCTTGAGATCACACCGGATGCCACCAATGACGAGGTGAAAAAAGCTTACCGGAGGCTGGCCATTGAGTACCATCCGGATAAAGTTTCGCACCTGGGTGAGGATATTCGTAAATCAGCTACGGAAAAATTTCAAACACTCAGTGCAGCTTACGAGGAGATAAAGAAGCAAAGAAGAATGGTATAGTACAATCCGGAAACTCCTGTTCTTCCGGGGATTCTATCTCCTTGAATACTTCCCGATCAGCAATCCTTCTGACAAAATATGTCCCTGCATGTTTTTTATCAGTTCATCGGCAGTGATCCCTTTCCTGATCTTCAGAATGGAATCAAGCGCATAGATTCGAAAGTAGTAATGATGAATACCTCCCGGCGGACAGGGCCCCCTGTAATCATTCGATCCGAAATCATTGGTTCCTGAAACGATTGCATTGGTATCATTCCCTGAAAAGAGGACATGCTCATTAAAAGAATGAATTGCCACCGGAATGTTGGCGATTACCCAATGAACCCAGTTTCCGGAAGGAGCATCCGGATCATTGCAGATCAGTGCAAAGCATTTTGTTGAAGTCGGGAAATCACTCCATTCAAGTTGGGGTGAAACATTTACTCCATCACAGGTAAATTTTGAAGGAATAAATTCGTTGTGCTTAAAAGAATTGCTTTTCAGATTCATGGCTGGTTTTGATGTTGCTGAATGGTACTGGCTTTCGACAGGAGATGATAAAACAAAGACGAACCCAAATACAATCCATTTGGAGAAACAATGCCGAAGCTTAGTGAATTCCATTCTGATTTTAGTGTTTGATATTTATTCTGGTGACAAGCTTAATTATGAATGCTATGAACGATTTATCCTATAGGCTTGTTGCAGCCATAAAGTTACGGTATCATTCATCTCGTCAGGAGATTCAACCTTGATAAAATGTGCCACTTTATTCTTGGAGACCCTGAAGGTTTTATGAATGGGGAATTCATTAATCTCCACATTTAGCAAAAACTCAATATCGACGTATGTTTTCCTTGGTTTTATGGCCAGGAATGTACTTTTTGCCGATACAATGATGGCATGTTTAACATAACTGATGTTCACGGGGCCACAGGCTTCAAATACCCGGATGATCTTGTCAAAGATCTCCCGGATTACCGGATCTTTTCCTGAAAAATGATGATCGGCATCCGTGACTTCACAACTGTGGGATTGATTCGGGACTCTAAAATTCCTGTCGCACCTGGGACATTTCCACGACATTTTTATTCTGGTTTTTTATGAAAAAATTCATTGTTGAGCCGGGTTAAATATCAGAACGGGTTTTAATCGAAGAATCTCCAGGTAACACCGAATTTGAAAGCAGCATCCTGCATGGGATAATGGGGAACTGTGAAATAGGAGTAACCCATAAAGCTGCTGTTAAAATGGGAATACATAAGGAACAACCTGGCACGTTGTATTTTTAAGTTGACGAAGACATCCATATATAAGTAATTCCCGATCTGCTTGGAATTCTGATTGTAGAAAGAACGGGTTGCAGGCATATATGCATCGCCAAAATAGAGGGAGTTATAATTGAAATTCAGGCCCGGTTGTACTGCAGCAGCCCCGTGAAAAAGTTGCTGTGTCAGGCTTACTGTAAGATTTCCCAGGAATGCCGGAAGTCGCAGGACATTTGTCCCCTGGATGGTCTGGTAAACAAATTGTCCTTTGAACTGAAGTTTCCAGAATTTTAGCGTTCCATTGAGGTACATATAGATATAGCCGAATTGCTGGTTGAGCTGGTGCGGAGTAGCCGTTGTATCAAGGTATACGAAGTGGGTGATCCTGTTAATACTGACGCCTGACTCAAGAAAATTAGCCAGGGAGTAGGAAACACTTCCACTGATGATGCTTTGTTTTTGCCATGCAGTATCCCACCTGAAGTTGTTTCCGGAGTAGTGCTCAAAGAACCAGCCTGGTTTCTGGAAAGCGGAATATCCTTTTAAAGTAATGGTTCCTGCATTTTTCTCAGGCGTACCAAGCATTTGGCTCAACATGACTTTCAGCGACATGTCTCCTTTATTATAATCCCCAAAAACATAGTCTGCACTGCCGGAAAGGTGCAAACTTCTGAACAGGTTGATATCAATGTCAGCTGCCGGAATGTACTGGTTGAAAAAATTCCTGATGGCATGATCCCTCACCTCGATGTATTGGTGTTTGAAGTGAAGTTCCAGTTGGAGAAGCCTGGGTTTCCTGTCTGTTCTGAAACTGGGGTTGGTCCAGCAAACCTCATTTACGATGCGGGAGATTGTTACGGAATCAAAAGAGGTGATGCTGTCAAGGTAGATGTTTTTATAGAATCCCGATTTTGGGTCGTTATCGATATAATTCTGGATTTGCCGGTTGTATTCGAAGCTGTAAGTGAGGCGTCCGAGTTCCAGGTGCCTTGAAGAATAGAAGGCGGTATCCTTTGCATTCTTTGGATGCCTGGAAAGGTTGAAATAGTGTTTCATGAAAAAGCCGGTTTCCCGGATCCGGGTTTGTGCCTGGGCCAGGTTTATTTTGTAGATCTGCCTGTTTGTTTCCTGGTTATTTTCAAAAACACTATCGTAGGCAATGCCGCCATTTTCATTATTTTTCAGACGGTTGATAACGAAGTTACTGATAACTCCATAGCGTTTGTTCTTGGAAAAGTACTGGGCAGTAAGGACGAAATTTATATGGTTTGCACTTTGCCTGAGGTAAGCTCCCGGGGAGTTAAGGACTCGGAGATCAAATCCGAGATTCAGGCTCCGGTAAACATTGCGGCTGAATGTTGCATGGAAGAAAATTTCTTTATTTCCCCCTTGCACATATTCAAGATCCGTATAGGTCTTAAGAACTTTATAGTACCTGACGCTGTCGTTCTGATAAAGGAGGCGGTCGAATGTGTGTATTCCATAATCGAATCCACTGTGCTGCGATGTTAATCCCGGGATGAGGTACCTGTAATCCTGTCCGGTATTACCCAATGCACCAAAGAAGTTGGATTGTTTCATCAGTGGTGTATAGTTTTGGAATCCGGATAATGCGGTATCGCTGGGGTGAAGTTTAAGTGATCCCAGTTTCTCAAAGTCATTATAGAAGAATGAGACCTGGGTAGAATCTCTTTTGGGTTTGATTTTGGATGAATCGGCGGGGGCTGTACAGGAGATTAATGGATAGGCAATGAGGAGAAGTGTGAAGAAAAGTAGGATCGTAGCGGTTTTATACATTGCCTTAAAGTTGAAGTAAAGGTAAGAAAAAGCTTGTCGATGATTCACTTCAGGCAAAAAAAAATCCCCCCGAAAAATTCGGAGGGATTATAAAGAATCGGCAACGACATACTCTCCCGCATTGTGGTGCAGTACCATCTGCGCTAGTGGGCTTAACTTCTCTGTTCGGAATGGGAAGAGGTGATCACCACTGCTATAGTCACCGTAAGATCTTTGTCCAATTTCCCAAACAGGGTTTGGATCGAAATACGATTTGACATATAAAAGAAAGAAAATACGACGGTTCATCAACAAATCATCACTGTTAGAAGAAAGCTTACGGGTAATTAGTAATACTCGGCTTTGGCATTACTGCCTTTACACCTATATCCTATCAACGTAGTAGTCTACTACGACCCTTAAAGGAAGTCTCATCTTGGGCTGAGTTTCGTACTTAGATGCTTTCAGCACTTATCTCGTCCAGACGTAGCTACTCTGCAATGCAGCTGGCGCCACAACAGATACACTAGCGGTCTGTCCAACTCGGTCCTCTCGTACTAGAGTCAGGTGCCCTCAAACTTCCAACGCCCACAACAGATAGGGACCGAACTGTCTCGCGACGTTCTGAACCCAGCTCA
>Ga0118677_10000548_pt1 | contig 82238 bp, 58 predicted proteins | sample AliMusrvi5mmetaG_FD_86154 | JGI IMG/M metagenome (GOLD analysis project Ga0118677, IMG submission 86154)
AGAAGATCGTCGGCAGCGTCAGATGTGTATAAGAGACAGAGATTATCCCATGCATTTATACTAATCCTTCTCATTCTGATTATTATTTTTCAGAAGGATTAGTCAATGTTAACATTAATGGTAAGTGGGGGTTTATAGATAAACTTGGGAACGAGATTATTCCTTGTATTTATGATTTTGCATGTTCTTTTTCAGAAGGATTGGTATCTGTACAATTTAATAATAAATTTGGTTTCATTGATAAAACAGGAAAAGAAGTTATTCCTTTTATTTATGAAAGAACTTTATGGCGAAAAACCTTTTCAAAAGGATTGGCTATTGTAAAATATAACAGCAAATATGGTTTCATTGATAAAATAGGAAAAGAAATTATTCCTTTTATCTATGAAGATACTTTATGGCCAAGACCTTTTTCAGAAGATTTGGCTGTTGTAAAATTAAATAATAAATTCGGTTTCATTGATAAAACAGGAAAAGAAATTATTCCTTTTATTTATGAAGACAATCCGTGGCAAAAATCTTTTTCAGAAGGTTTAGTTGATGTAAAATTTAATGGTAAATGTGGTTTCATTAATAAAATGGGGAATAAAATTATTCCTTTTATTTATGATGAAGTTGATTCTTTTTCAGAAGGATTTGCTTCAGTAAAAAGAAATAATAAATGTGGTTATACTGATAAAACCGGAAAAGAAATTATACCTTGTATTTATGATAGGGCAGAACCCTTTTCAGATGGTTTAGCTCGTGTAATGATAATTTATGGTAAATTAGGATACATTGACAAAAATGGAATAGAATATTGGGAGGATTAAAAATATTTTCGCTTCAAAAGAAACTTAATTTTAAAAACTGTAGCTATGAGTAATACAAATAAAGAATGGGACTTTGAAAATAAAAATGGGTATCAAACCTCTTGTGAAAAAATTAAATCAGTTTCGGATTTTGCTAGTTGTATAAAATCTATTTGGAATAATAAATGGCAAAAAGGACGAGACAATTTGCAAAAAAAATATCCACAATATGCGGAGGAAGAACCACCTTGGTTCAGGGGAGTTTGTGACAATACATATTCTTTAATGCCCGGATTATATTGGCAATTTAAAAATGAAAATGAAGAGCAAGTCATTATGATGGCAGAAGATATTCGGGAGGAATTTAAAAGAAGAGGAGTTTTTATAGAACAACATAATAGATTTCTTGAAGACGGGGAATGGCTTCAATTGATGCAGCATTATGGAGTACCAACACGTTTACTTGATTGGACAGAAGGAGCTTTAATTGCTCTTTATTTTTCAATTAGAATGATAGTATATAAAAAGAAGAATAAGAAAACTACACCCTGTGTTTGGATGTTAAATCCATCATGGCTAAATGATGTAACAAATAACACTTCTCTACCAGCATATTTAAATGAATCAGCTATGGCAAAATATCCTAATACGGATGCAAAAGCAAGACCCTACCTTATTGAAAAAGAATTACCAGATTATCCAATTGCTATTTATCCAATGTACATTGACCCAAAAATGATTGCTCAAAAAAGTACTTTTACTTTACATGGTAAGATAAAAGATAGTTTTATGGAATTAAGTTCAAAATATAGTAGAGATGCTCAAATTTGTAATATTTTAATAGATTTGAAAAAAACTAATGCCATAGCCGAAGAACTTACAATGATGGGAATAACTGAATCAACCATATTTCCAGATTTGAAAAGTATAGCAAATGAAATTAGAAATGAAAAAGGAATAGATTTTTCATTTGACAGGTAAAATTTAAAAAATAGAAATTCATTTTACTTGTCAAACCACCAATCAATAACAACAGCGAAATAATCCTTTACCCGGCAAATAGTCTTAACCGCTGATTGAACGGCAAATAGTCTGAACCGCTGATTGAAGTTGATTCGCTTGATTTATCTGATTAATGATTAAAATGATTTACTATGATACCAGCGATTAATAAACAGCAAATTCAAATCAGCTTAATCATAATAATCAGGTTCAATCTGCGGTTCAGACAATGGACGGCAAATAGTCAGAAGCTGATTGAACCTGATGTAACTGATTTACCTGATTAATGATTAAAATGATTTACTATGATAAAGGAACAATATAAATATTCGGAACTTACCGGTAAGATTATCGGTTGCGCTATGGAGGTGCATAAAATACTTGGAAGCGGATTTCAGGAGGTAATATATCAACGTGCTCTTGCAATTGAAATGACTCTTCAGGGTATTGATTTCAAAAGAGAATTTGATATGCAGATCTTTTATAAGGGTGAGCAAATCGGCACACGTCGGGTTGATTTCCTTGTTGAAGGAGTTGTTTCAGTAGAGATAAAGGCTGTTGCGGCATTAGATGATACACATCTGAACCAGGCATTAAATTATCTGGAAGCATACAACCTCGAAATAGGGCTGCTTATCAATTTCGGCTCAAAAAGTTTGCAGTACCGCCGGTTAATAAACAGCAAATTCAAATCAGTGTAACAAAATCAGTGTAATCAAAACAATCAGGTTCAATCAGCGGTTCAGACAATGTGGAGCAGAATTTTAATTAACCGGAATTCCCATTTTGGAACAAATCAATAAAATCAATTCAATCATGAACAACAGCGAAATAATCCTTTACCAAACCGAAGACGGCACAACTAAAATTGATGTTCGTTTGGAAAATGAAACCGTGTGGCTAACGCAGGAGCAAATGGCAGAGCTATTTCAAAGAGACAGGACAGTAATTACAAAACATATTACCAATGTTTTTAATGAAGGAGAATTGGACGAAGAAAGCAATGTGCAAAAAATGCACATTGCAAATTCAGATAAACCCATTAAGTACTATAATCTAAACGTAATCATTTCTGTAGGTTACCGTGTGAAATCGCACAGAGGGACACAGTTTCGCATTTGGGCGACACAGCGATTGAATGAGTATATTGTAAAAGGTTTCACGTTGGATGATGAACGTATGAAAGCAGCCGGACAAATCCGCTACTTTGATGAACTGGTTGAAAGGATAAGGGATATACGAAGTTCCGAACGGATTTTTTATCAAAAAGTAAAAGACATCTTTACTCTGAGTATAGATTATGATCCGGGCACAGATATATGTAAAACGTTTTTTGCCACCATTCAAAATAAGCTGCATTGGGCTATTCATCATCACACCGCTGCCGAAATTCACCCCGTTGGATAATAAAGTTCTTTAAATAAATATGCTGATATAGAAATCTATCCCACGGGGTAAATTGCATCAAGAGCAAAAGCATCCGAAAAAAACATGGGATTGACTTCGTGGCAGGGTGAAAGAATAAGAAAACCGGATGTTGGCATTGCTAAAAAGTATCTTACCGAAGAGGAATTAAGCCAGTTGAATCTGCTGGTTGAGCAATTCCTTGCATTTGCCGAAAACCAGGCAAGGCGAAAAAAGGTGATGTATATGTCCGACTGGATATTGAAATTACATGATATTCTTACCATCAATGAAAACGATATTCTTGAACATGCAGGTAAAATTTCGCATGAGCTTGCTTTGCAAATTGCAGAAGACGAATATGAAAAATATCATCAACAACGATTGGCATCAGAAGACCTGAAAGAATTGGAAAATCTGGATAATGAAATCAAACTTATCAAAGGGAAAAAGAAAGAGAAAAAATAATCATTAAACAGGGAGTTGAATAACGATGCTCCTCGGTTCTCTTTACCTATTTCATCAATACAACGTGAAAACCTTGAACCTTAAACTTTGAACTTTGAACCTTGAACTTTAAACCTTAAACCTTTTTAACCTCACTTCTCAAGTATCCACACATCCGACTGTATCTTTCTGAAAGTGTCGAGTTGTTTTTGGGCTTCGGCCCTGGTAGCGTAGCCACAATAACACACGCGGATATTTCCCATTGAATTGGGTCCTGTGATCTCCGATGCATACCCGGCGGCTTTGAGTTTATTCACTTCGGCAGTTGCATCCTCAGCAGATTTGTACGAACCCTGAATGATAAAAAACTTATTCACCGAAGGTTTAACTTTCGTTACCACCGTATCAGTTTTAACCACAGGTTTAATTTCTTTGCTATGTGCAATTGAGTCTGCTTTTGCAATTCTTATCGAATCTTCCCTTGCAGCTTTTTCAGCATTTTGTTTGTCAATTAAAGCCTTCTCCATCTCAGCGGCTTTTCGCTGCATTGTTGCAAGCTTGGTTTCGTAAGTCGTCAATAGTTTGGCGCTTTTTTTAATCTTGCTAAAGGTTTTGTAAGTGGCAGGGCTAACATCCAGTTTGAATAAACTATCAGCTCTGTTGTTGTCTTTCAGATAATAAATTATTTGTTTTATCTGATCACAAATGATTGACACTTCAGCGCTGTCGCTGATCTTAACCTGATTTGCTTCTTTCAAATTTTCGCTGATCACCATTGGATAAGACTTCCGCAAAATATATTGAGCCTTTTTCTTCTTGATATGCTTCACCGTGACAATTGAATTAAATGCCGGCTCGTATTCTTTTTTATTCAGCTTCACCTCCGCTGATTTAATAATATCACGGTCATTCTGCGCAGAGAGCTTTAAACACGGGATTATGATAAGTACTGACAAACAAAAAAGACGTAGAATTTTCTCCATAATATCGAAAATTAAGTTTCTAACTTAAACCAATTCATTAGTGGTCATTCAGGAATTTTCTCCCGAAATTATGAACAAAAAAACAAATATTCTTCTGATAAAAAAACAAAATTAACTAAGTTTGTAAAAATATTTTCAACCTCATGAAGTTAATTATCATCAACGGACCTAACCTAAACCTGCTTGGGATAAGGGAAACATCATTGTACGGCAACATTTCATTCGATGATTTTCTGGCAAAACTCAGAATAGAATTTCCTGAAAATAATATTGAGTATTTTCAAAGCAATGTTGAAGGCGAGATCATCAACAAACTGCAGGAAGTTGGCTTCAGCTATGACGGCATCATACTTAATGCCGGAGGATACACACACACATCCGTTGCAATTGCCGATGCCATCGCAGCCATCAAAACACCCGTTGTGGAAGTTCACATTTCAAATATTTTTGCGAGGGAAGAATACAGGCACATTTCACTTTTAGCATCAAAATGCCGCGGAAGTATCAGTGGTTTCGGGCTGGACTCTTACCGGCTGGCGGTGGAGTCATTTAAGATTTAAGATTTGTGGTTTGTGATTTGAAATTTGAAATTTGAGTCCACTCTTATAGGTCTGTCTGTTTTACCACAAAAACTCTAAAACACAAAATTTCACAAGAAACTATATTGCTGTTTTTTTATTAATTTGTGTAGTTTCGTGTATTGGTGATTTAGTGGCATTTTTTTCTTTGTTCACTTTTCGTAGTATGCTCAAATTTGAAATTTGAGTTCAAATATTTACGCAGCGCCTTGTAGTACCAGTGGTGTTCTCAGGAAAAATCTTTTGTGTTCATCTGTCGGAAAGATTTTATTTTACTCAGATAATGACCAAAGACAATTGATCTCTGATATATCCCCGTAACCTTAGCCTGGCAGCAATTCTTTCTTTTCTTTTTCAATTTTCCAATTGAAGCATAGAATGAGAAATGCGCTCTGATAACTGCAAAAGAATCTCTGAAATGACCTTCAACAAGAAATTTAAATCCTGCAATGCCATCAAGAAAAAGCCTTACAAAAAACACAGGAAGAATGCGGTTTGCAGGCAGGTTCTTATAAAGTAAAAAGAAATTATTTCTGAAATTAAGATAGGTCTTCCGTGGGTTTTTCTTTGGCAAAGTTCCTCCACCAATGTGGTAGATCAATGAACCCGGACAGTACATGATGCGAAAACCAAGGTTTTTCAGACGCCAGCAAAAATCAATTTCTTCCATGTGCGCAAAAAAATCAGCATCGAAACCTCCTAACTGATGAAAGACTGAAGCACGGACAAACATACAGGCGCCGGTTGCCCAAAAAATATCCGTTGCATCATCGTATTGTTTTTCGTCTTTTTCGAGTGATTGAAAAATCCTGCCTCTACAAAAAGGATAACCGTATTTGTCAATAAATCCACCGGCAGCGCCTGCATATTCAAATTCATCACGATCTTTATACGAAATAATTTTGGGTTGACAGGCGGCAATGTTCTTGTCGCTGTCCATTAATTGTACCACCGGATCTATCCAATTCTCCGTAACCTCAATATCTGAATTAAGCAATACGTAATATTCAGCTTCGACCTGTGTCAACGCATCATTATAACCCTTTGCATAACCACCGTTATTGTCATTTTTGATAATTCTTAATGAAGGATAAAATTGCTTTAGAAAGGAAATAGAATCATCAGTGGAAGCATTGTCAGCTATCACCAGCTCTGAATCGGGCGGGTTATACTTAATAAGGAATGGAAGAAACTTCTCAAGAAATTGTTTCCCGTTCCAGTTAAGAATGACTATTGCTACCTTAGTTTTGGACATTTAATATTATCTGCTTGCAAAGAAAAGATAATTTTCTTTATCCTATTGCAAAAAGGATTTATTTTTCCACAAATACTTTGCCAATTGTTGCTTATATCAAATTTATTTGATCAAAAAAACTGATTTTTATTCAGGAATATCCGAATTGCTATTCATTCATTGAAACAAATCACTCCCGATTCCTGATTTGAAATTGAGTCCACTACTATAAGTCCATTTTACCACTAAAACACAAAAACACAAAATTACTCGAATAACTATTTACCTTGTGGGATAATTTTCCAATTTGTACCTTAATTGAATGACCATAATATACATCGAAGTGAATTGGTTTTTATTTTTTTGTGTAGATTGGTGTATTGGTGTTTTTGTGGTTTTATTTTTCTTTTTACTTTTCGGTGCAGTTTCACAATTACAGTTTTCACCTACGGATTTTTGATTAATTTTGCTACTGATTAATTATCCTTTTTCAATTTAATAATGATGAAAGTTATTCTCAGGATGGTCATTTTTATAGTGTTTTCATCTGCTGCATTTGGTCAAAATGTCAGCAATGACCTTACCATTATTGAGAAAACAGAAAATGTCTCTTTCTTAAATGATAATAATTCAAGAAGCACAAGTAATCTGAATGATAAAAAGCCGATCAGGTTTCATCATCGCAGTTTTGTCAGCCGTTACAATCCATTCAGTCTTGTTGCCAAATGGACAATGTTGTTTTATCAAAATGTGGCATCACCTGAATTATTTCGCTCCTGTTTGTTCGAGCGGTCATGTTCAAATTTCAGCAAAAAAGCAATTGAGGAATTTGGATTGATCAAAGGCGTTTTCCTCTCTGCTGACCGGCTGTTGCGATGCAACACTTTTGCAGTTCGTGATTTTCCGCCAAAAACCATTTGTCCCGATGGACTGCTCATGGATGAACCTTCAAAATACCGTCTAAAATCCCGCAAATAAAATCATACAACTCCAATGTTAAAGAGTTTCTGTATTTACCTGCTGCTGATCTTGCTTATTGCCACAAACGCAAAAGCACAGGAAAGTCAGGCTATGCACAATCAACTGAAGTTTGCAAACTATCTTTTGAGAAACAATCTCACTGATGATTTTTTTACTTTATTGCATTCGAAGAGTAAAGATTCAACAGGTTCTGTCGCACAGTTTGACTCGCTTTATTTATTGGCGGGCCATGCCTATTACCTGAACAATGACAATGATTCTGCAGTTTTTTCTTTTAAAAAAATCAGTAACAGTTCCCCTGTCTATGGTGAGGCTTGTTTTAATTCAGCGTACATTCTTGCTGAAACAGGAAACTACAAAGAGAGCTACAAAATCATTGAAGAATATAATCCTCCGGTCGCTTCAGAAAAAGATCTGAAGCAACTCCATCTTGAATCAGTATCGCTGTTGATGCGTGACACTGCAAATTATGCTCAATTACGAAAATCAAAAAAATATCAGAGTTCAAATACTATTTCCAATGAAAATAAACTGGAAAATTTTCTGAAAGAAATTAAAGCGGTTCATCACAGGTCCGGCTTTCTTGCAGGAACATTTTCGGCATTGGTTCCCGGACTGGGGAAAGTTTATGCAGGTGAAGCAAAACAGGGAGCTGTTACCTTTTTACCTGTCACTATTCTGGGTTTTCAACTTTATGAAGCCTATAAAAAAGCAGGTGTGCAATCAGTGAGGTTTTATGCAAGCGCCGCTATTTTCTCTGTATTTTATGTAGCCAATATATGGGGCGCAGTACTTAGTGTAACTGTAAAAAGAAATGAATTAAATGACGCAATTAATGACGAGATTTTGTTTAATCTTCATATTCCTGTTCAAAGCATTTTCAGGTAGTGCAGCTGTCCCCGGACAACTTGCCTACGCTGATAGCCTGTTCAAAGCTGCAAACTTCAAACAGGCAGCGCTGGAATACGAACATGTTGTTTTTCTCAATGGTGACAGCAAAGAGAAAGCCACTGCTCTTTTGCAAAAATCCTATTGCCTGAAAAATATTGGTGAATATGAGAAAGCATACCGTACGCTGCAAAGAATAAATCTTTCAAATCTCCCGGACTCAATACAATTTAAAATACGCTACGAAAACCTGCTCGATGCTTACCTTTCAGGAAACGAACAAGAGGCTGAAACTGCTATTGCGGATATTGATTACAATACAAAAGACCCGGAACTTTTAGCAAAATGTCTGTATCTGAAAATCATTGTCAGGAATGATTTTTTCAAATGGATAGAAGCTGATTCATTAATGAAAATTTATCTCAACATCAACCATATTAATGCTGATTCCGCACATATCGAAGCGCTCCTAAAGAAACCTCATTTGATCAATGAGCGAACGGCCAAAATTCTTTCGTACATTATTCCGGGAAGTGGACAGATGTATTCAGGTCACGTTTTTCGGGGACTGACAAGTATTGTTTTTCAGGGAGCATTTCTTGGTTATACCATAATGAGCATAAAAAACGGCTTTTATATTTCAGGGTTTGCTGTTGGCTTTGGTGTGTTCCAGATGTTTTATCTTGGGGGTGCAAAGTATGCCTTCTACCTTGCGGAAAAGAAAAATGAGAAAAAAATCAACCTGTACAATAAAAAAATAAAGGAATTCCTTTTAAACACAGAGCGAAGAAAGATATAGGCCTGCTCTGCAAAGCAGCAAAAATAAAATCTCAAATCTGAAATCACAAATCAGAAATCACAAATCACAAATCTAAAATCGTTTATGTTTCCATCTTCTGTGACTCCAAAGCCAATTGTCAGGATGTTCAATAATTGCTTTTTCCAATGCTCTAACATGCATTTCTGTTATTTCAAATTCGGCTGTATTTTTTGGATCGTCGGTCAACAATGACAAATCAAAATTATACCACCCCCTTTTAACTCTTTGGATATTGCAAAAAACCACAGCCATATTGAGCGCTTTGGCAATTTTTTCAGTTCCTAAAAACACAGCGGTATCCTGGTTTAAAAAGGTGGTCCAGTATTCAATCTCGCTTTTTGTCGGTGTTTGGTCGCCGGCGATCAATGTCAGTGTACAATGATCTTTATTTTTCACCAGCACCCTGAATGTTTGTTTAAATGGTACCAGCCCATCTTTTGCAAAACGTAATCTTAACTTAGTAAGATATTTTTCCCAGAAATTACTTGTCAATGGCTTTACCACTGCAAAACCTTCATGCTTTATATAACTTTTAAGGATCATTCCCAACCATTCCCAATTCCCGGAATGACCGCAAACCAACAACACACTTTTATTTTCAGCATATAGTTTATTCAATAGTCCTATATCATTGGACTTCATTCTATGCTGAAGACTTTTTTCAGTGATGTTTTTCCCTTTAGATACTTCAATAATCAAATCGCAGAGATTATGAAAATACTTATGAGCGATTTTCTTTATTTCCTTTTCCGATTTATCAGGAAAAGAATTTCTGAGATTGGCAAAAACGACCTTTTTGCGATAGCCGATAACGTAATAAATTATTAAAAATAAAAAATCAGAAATACCATACAGAATAAAGAACGGCATGACAGAGATCACCCATATCAGGCCGGCAAGAAAATAATTTACAACAATCATAAATCAAATAAAATTTCCTGTTTAATCTCAATAATTCTCTACACTTTTTACCCTATCATATTTTTATTCTCTCAGACCGGGATCAATGTGGATGGTTGAAAAAATCATCAGCTTTTCCGCCAAAATAATCATCAGGTTTCAACTGATCAGGATTGTTGGTAGTGGTGTTTCGCTTCATAATTTGCATTTGCCATGAAGGGTTATTGAACTCACCCAAAGCATCCGAATGAATGAGTTCATACTCGTTGGTAACAAGGTCGGGAAGGTAAAAAACAAATTTCCTGTTCCTTTGATTTTGTAATGAATAATACAACCAGATCTCATAAGGTGGGGCGCTCGGATCGGAGACGGATTCAGTAATGGTATTTGGTTCTCCGTATTGCAGGTAAACACGTCCCCTGTCGGTTGCATAGCCCTTATTTATTGAAGTACTATAAAACTTGTTTACCTTGCATACTTCAACATAGTATTTCATCCATGATTTTTCAGGATCACTGGCATTACGATTGATCCAGAAATTGTAAAAATATTGTTGCAACATTTTCAGATCCGTTTTCTTCATGTTGTTTTCAGCAAAGACCTTTTCTAATTGTGTGGAAATTGGGTAGGTTGATTTGATAAAATCTTTGAGCGTATCAATATTGGTAATTTTTGAGGCAAAGGTATTGGTGATGTCAATTGAAGTAATATCCGCAAGATTAAATGTTACTCCCGGATTGCTGCGTTGGAAGAACACCTGGTTGTAGGTTACACGTTCATTGCTTTTATTTTTAACTTCGATCACCAGAACATAATTTCCGGAGGGGAGTTCTGTTATGTCAAATTCATCAAGAATGACAATGACTTTCTTCGAAGTGAAAGTTTTAAATTTAAAATAATTTGCAATGGTCTTGCTTGTTTCATACGATTCAATATAATAGTCAACAAGAAATTTTTCATCCGCTTTAAAAACAGTATCCGTGTTGTACACTTCAGTATAAAAAGTGAGGTTCTTCATTATACTGGGATAAAAATTTATTGTAAACGGAACAAGATCATAGCCGCTTTTCGTCAGAACTGTCGGCGTTGTTGATTCTTTATAGGATTCTACAAGCTCCACTCCTGAAACAGCAATTTTACCAGCCGGGTAATTTATCGTCAGTGTTTCCTTGGTTTTAAAGGGAGCGGCATCAGGTTTATTTTTATCATTGATCCTGATCTCCATATTGTAATCACCATTGGGCAACACAAACCTTTGCTGATCCATAAAAGTGATGTTGACCTTGGTTGTATCATCAATTTCAGGACTCATCAGGTCGGTCTTCTTAAAATTTTTCACAGAATCCTTGCCTGTAAATACGATCAGTATTTCAACAGTTGCCTGATATTTGCCATCAGTGTTTTTTATATACTGTACAGTTTTCCCCACCACTGACAAATAAGTTTCAACGTAAGGGCCATCGGTAGGCGAATTAAAAGTAGCATAGGATAAATATGCTTTAAGGTTTTTTGCAGACAGTCCGCTCACGCAAAATACTGCAATAAGGATAATCCAAAATCTTTTCATTGAATTGTATTTTTAAATTAATTTCTAAACTTGGGTGAAATAAAATTCCACTACAATATTAGTCATAATTTTTCAATAATCCCGCAACAATTAAGTAAACGGTCGGTTTGGTCAAACGAACGGTAAAATTACGGTCCGGTTTTCAAATAATTCCGAAGAGTCCGACCCGGACAAATAAATATCTTGCAAATTAAAAAAAAATAGTACTTTTGCCCCGGAGAGATGGCAGAGTGGTCGATTGCGGCGGTCTTGAAAACCGTTGACCCGCAAGGGTCCGGGGGTTCGAATCCCTCTTTCTCCGCCAGTGAACAGTTAAACCCGCCTTATGCGGGTTTAATTTTATAGGAGAGATGGCAGAGTGGTCGAATGCGGCGGTCTCGAAAACCGTTGTTCGTCGTAAGATGGACCGGGGGTTCGAATCCCCCTCTCTCCGCCAAGAAGAACCAAATTCCAAATTCCAAGATCCAAGATCCAAGATCCAAGATCCAAGATCCAAGATCCAAGATCCAAGATCCAAATCCCAAGATCCAAATCCCAAGGGGGCCGAAGCGGGGCTTGAAATTTGAGACTTGAAATTTGAGACTTGGGGCTTATTTCGCAGAATGAAGTGCCATCCTGTTTCCTTCGCTATCAATAAAGAAAGCCATATAACCCACCTGCTCGTTGATTAAAGTACGTGGCATTATTATTTTCCCTCCGTTTGCTTCAATTTTGCATATTACTTCCTGAATGTCGGGGTTAGCATTCAAATAAATTACCGCACCATCCATCGAGGGTTTATGCATTGCGCCTTTTACCAAAGCGCCGGAAACCTTACCTTCCATATTGTCGGATGATGGGAAAAAAACCATTTCAAATCCCATTATCTCCACTGTTTTCATTTCAATGTCAAAGACATTTTCATAAAATTTCCTTGCTCTGGCTGTGTCAGTCATTGGTATTTCAAACCAGCTGACAGCATTTGTTGTTGCACTAAGTTTTTCCATTTTGTAATAATTTTAAGAGACGATTTTCAAAAAACATCATGATCAAACAAAGGTACAAAGAAATTTTCAACCCAACCAAAGTATAAGGTTTAGGGAATATTATTAACCCGTTTAATGACTTCCCTTATTCATTCTATTCTCTCACCCCTTTTACCCATTTTTTTGTTCCGGCTCCCACTTAACAAGCATCCTGTTACCTCTACGCTTTAAAAATTCTCTCACGATAGCAGAAAGATTTCAAATTATAACATCCAATTAATAAAATTGTGTACTTTCGTGCATTGAATAAGAAAAGGGATTTTTTAAGCAGGCTGAATATTTGAATTTTACATTATCACATTGGCATTTGCAAAAAAAATACTTCAAGGCAACTTAAGATAAAATTGAACGTCTTCAAAGTGATTAAATTTTAATTAATTTAGCATTAAAATGATTCACACCAATTTTTATTCATTTTTCAGTACACTAACAAACTTTTTTTTATGAAAAAAATTTGGCTACTATTAGTAATTTCCATTGTGAACTACAGTACTCACCTATTTGCACAATGTAGCGGTACTCAACTTAACTGGCAGAATCCTTCATTCGAAGGAACTCCGGGAACCCCTCACGTAACTCCTCCCCTTTGGGATATTTGTCAACCCGGATGCACTCCCGACACCCAGCCCGGTTGCTGGAGTATTACTTTGCCACCATCTAATGGCAATAGTTATATAGGTCTCGTTGATGGAGCGAGCATTAATTGGCACGAAGGAGCTGCACAGACATTAAGCAGTCCCATGACTGCAGGTACTTCCTATACTTTCACTATAGATTTGGCAACTACCAATTCCACCGACGGAGGAATAATTCCGGGCTGCTGCGAATTACAGGTTTGGGGAAATATGGGTGGAAACACAGGTTGTGACATGACATCGAATTGCGAACTTTTATGGAGTTCAGGCAATGTTACAAACCTGACCTGGGTTACTCATACAGTATCTTTCACACCAACACAAAACTGGACTACGCTTTTATTTATGATCCACAATCTTGGTTGCACAGACCAACCTTATATCATGCTGGATAACTTAACACCCGTTCTTCCTATTGCTGACATTCCTCAGTTCACATGGAACAATGTATGTGTTGGAAACACCATGCCGTTTACTGACCAATCAGCATCATCACAAGGTACCATAAATTCGTGGAGTTGGGACTACGGGGATGGCAGCCCTTTGGGCACAACGCAAAACCCTTCACATTTATATACTACGCCCGGCACCTATAATGCGACACTGACAGTCACAAGTACTGTCCCATGCACTACGACAGTCACACATCCTGTTATTGTCAATCCTATGCCCACAGTTACTGTCTCTCCAGGAAATTCATCTATATGTTCAGGAAGCAGTGTTGCCTGTACCGGCAACGGAGCAGCGAACTATGTTTGGGCCCCTGCGACAGGATTATCAGCAACAACAGGAACAACGGTTACTGCCAACCCAACATCAACTACACCTTATACCATCACAGGTACAGATGCCAACGGTTGTGTCAATACTTCTGCATTTACGATTACTGTTAACCCAATTCCATCCCCCACAATTGCACCTATAGATGCGACCTGCGGGTTGAGTAACGGAACAGCCACTGTTTCGCCTGCGGGATTAACTTACCTATGGAGTAATTCTCAAGCCACACAAACAATAAGTGGTCTTGCAGCGGGAACATATACGGTGACTGTTACTGACAATGGTTGCACTGCCTCTGCAAGTTGCGTGATCAACAACAACCTTGGAGGTAGCGTAAGCGTTACTTCCACAAATGAAAATTGTGGTCATTCCAATGGAACAGCTACGGGTGCGGTAAACGGGGGCACAGCTCCTTATACCTATTCATGGAGCAATTCACAAAGCACTCCAACGATCACCAATCTTCCGGCAGGAGTATATACGGTTTCCACTACCGATGCCACAGGCTGCACTGCTGTTGGAACTGCAACAATATCCAATCTTCCGGGGCCTTCATTGCAAGTTACAAGTGTAACGAATGAAACCTGTACATCAGGAAACGGAACAGCTACAGTAGCCGCTGTTAACGGCACTGCTCCTTTTACCTATTCATGGTCGAACAGCGCCAACACTGCAACGGCTGCCAGTCTCAGTGCGGGAACCTACGGTGTAACAGTATCGGATTCCAATAACTGCACAGCTATGAATAACGTGACAATTACAAACTCGCCACCTCCAACATTGACCACATCATCAACACCTGCCGATTGCGGTCAGGCGGATGGCACTGTCACTGTTTTGATAACAGGAGGCACTCAGCCATTCACCTGTGGATGGAATACAATGCCTGCCCAAAATACAGTAACAGCTACAAATATCCAGGTGGGCACCTATACGGTTACTGTTACCGATGCGAACAACTGCTCTGTTGTTGCAACTGCAACCGTGAATTTAACCAACACCATCACAACCACTATCTCTTCCACTGTTGAGTATTGTAACCGCGGTGACGGAACAGCTACTGTCTTCCCTCTTGGTGGCAGCGGAGTTTATACTTATGCATGGAGCAATGGCCAAAATACTCAAACAGCAACAGGACTTACCCAGGGAAATTATACAGTGAATGTGAGCGATGGATTTTGCTCCGCATCCAATTCAGTAAGTGTTGGTGAAGTCCCCGGACCTGTAGCCAGTTTTTCAGAACATCCTCGCATTCTTACACTGATGGATGGACCGGTGTCTTTCAGTGACAACTCTCCCGGCAATAATGTCGGATGGTTATGGAATTTTGGTGATAACAGCGCACTCGGTTCCGGTCAGGTGACGCAGCATCAATACCTGTCCCTTGACACTTTCTTTGTTACGGAAATTGTTACGGATGGCAATGGCTGCACCGATACAGCCCACGATTCAGTGATCGTAAAAGAAATGTACACCATTTACATTCCAAATGCTTTTACTCCCAACGGTGATGGTGTTAACGATATTTTTATACCAAGAGGTGTAAATATTGACCCTCAAAATTACGAATTCGATATTTTCGACAGATGGGGAAAAATGGTTTTCAGCACCAACAAATTAAATGAAGGATGGGACGGAACACTCAACAATAAAGGCGATGCAAGCGATGTCGTCATGGATGTGTATGTTTACAGGATCAAGCTTCATGAACTGGGCGGACCAAAACATGATTACATCGGAAGAGTAACACTTGTTCCGTAACAAACATTTTCAAAAACCAGAATAGAGACAAATTTCAACCTGTAAATAATCCAGAGAAAAAAAATATTATCAGAATCAAAAACAATTATTTATTTTAAAATTAAAAGCATCATGATTGAAATTGCGGCAAAGAAATTAAGTATTCTACCTTTACTTATTATCACATTTCTGTTTTTATTGCCGAAAACAAACTATTCTCAGAATAATTTATGCGCACAAGCTGATCCTTTTTGCACAGGAACAACTTACACCTATCCTGCAGGAGTTAACGCAGGCACAGCTGAATCAGGACCCAGCTACAGTTGTCTTGGCTCGGAACCAAATCCTGCCTGGTATTATCTGCAAATTGCAAACTCAGGAAATCTTGAGATCAGTATGGTTGGAGGAAACAGCACAAACGATATTGATTTTTGTTGCTGGGGACCATTTCCAAATTTGGCTGCAGCATGCGGTGGTTTAACGGGTGGCGTTGGCGGAAGCAGTCACCACGCAACTGGCGCAGGAGGTGGTTATCCGAGTGGCAATGTAGTTGACTGCAGTTATGATGTCAGCCCCCAGGAATGGTGTTACATTCCCAATGCTGTAACTGGTCAGGTTTATATGCTTATGATCACGAATTATTCAAACTCTGCATGCAATATTATTTTCTCGCAGGATTCTGGGCCCGGTACCACTGACTGCTCCATAGTTGCACCGCCAATTTCAAACAATGGTCCTTTGTGCGAAGGGCAAACGCTGAATCTTACTGTCAACAATCCTACAGCAGGCGCAACCTATAGCTGGACCGGTCCGAATGGGTTTACATCAACAACCATGAACCCTTCCATTCCAAATGTCACCACTGCAAATGCAGGAACATATTCGCTTACGATTTCACTAAATGGTCAAACCAGCCAGCCTGTGACCACTACTGTTGTCATCAATACCAACCCGATTGCCAATGCCGGAACGCCTCAGTCAATTTGTTCAGGAGCTACAGCTACACTCACAGCCAGCGGCGGAACAACTTATGTATGGAATACAGGTGGAACAACGGCCACTATAACCGATGCACCGGCTGCCACAACCACCTATACTGTTACTGCTACTTCAAACGGATGTACAGGAACTTCAGATGTTGTGGTTACAGTAAATCCTGCACCAACAGCCGTGGTTAGTTCAACTCCGGCATCATGCGGATTGAACAATGGAACGGCAACTGTTACGGGTGGAACAAGCTGTGTGTGGAGTAATTCACAAACAACTTCTACTATTACAGGTCTTGCCGGAGGCACATATACTGTTACAATTACTGACGCTAACGGATGCACTGCAACCGGAAGTTGTACTGTTGGAAATACTCCCGGTGGAAGCGTTACACTCACCGAGACAGATGAAAATTGCGGACAGGCAAACGGAACTGCTACTGCAACGGTTAATGGTGGTACTACTCCTATCCAGTACATTTGGAGCAATACGCAAACCTCACAGACAATAACAAGTCTCCCTGCCGGAGTTTATACTGTTTCCACTACCGATGCCACCGGCTGTACAGCGAGTGGGTCTGTAACGGTGAATAACATTCCGGGGCCTTCACTTCAGGTTGTAACAGTTACCAATGAGACCTGTTCTTATGGCAATGGAAATGCCACTGTCAACGCTGTTGGCGGGGTAGCTCCGTTTACTTATGTCTGGTCAAACAGTGCAACAGGCGCCACAGCTTCAAATCTTCATGCAGGAACTTATGGAGTTACTGTTACGGATGCCAACAACTGTACAGCGATGAACTCTGTGACGCTCACCAATGCTCCTCCTCCCACTGCTGCGGCATCAGCCACTCCTGCAGATTGCGGACAGGCAAACGGAACAGCATCAGTCATCGCCAACGGAGGTTTATCACCTTATACATATCTGTGGAGCTCAGCCTGCACAGCATCTACCGCTACCAATCTGCAGTCGGGCAATTATACAGTTACAGTTACAGATGCTGCAGGGTGCACTGTCAGTGCACAGGTTACAGTGGGTTTGGTAAATGTTGTCACAGCCACCATTTCATCTACTCCGGAATATTGCAACCAGTCGAACGGGACGATCATTACCACTGCCGTTGGAGGTAGCGGCATTTACTCTTATACATGGAGCAACGGACAATCCACGCAATCTCTTACCAACCTTCATGCAGGAGCTTATTCGGTCACCATCAGTGATGGATTTTGCACAGTTATCGAATCAATAACTGTTGGTGAAGTTCAGGGACCTGTAGCAAGTTTCTCCGTTCACCCGCGCGTTTTGACACTCATGGATGGTCCTGTTTCATTCAATGACAACTCCGTGGGAACCGTCACACAGTGGAACTGGGATTTTGGTGATAACAGCCCTCATGGTTCAGGCCCCGATCCGCAGCATGTTTACCAAAATCTCGGAGAGTATTACATCACCGAAATTGTTTCAGACAACAATGGCTGCTCTGACACTATAACGGATTCAGTTAAAATAAAAGAGATCTACACCATTTATGTTCCAAGCGCATTCACACCCAATGGCGACGGAGTGAACGATATTTTCCTTCCCAAAGGGATCAATATTGACCCTGATAATTATGAACTGATGGTATTTGACAGATGGGGAAAACTCGTTTTCAGAACATCCAACCTGCTTGAAGGCTGGGATGGAACACTCAACAACAAAGGTGATGCAAACCATGTGGTGCTGGATGTTTATGTTTACAGAATAAAACTTAAAGAAATTGACGGACCCAAGCATGATTATATAGGGAGGGTGACGTTGGTTCCCTGATTGGTCATTGGTCATTGGTCAATAGTCATTTGCGATTTTTGATTTGTGATTTTGATTTGAAACACGAAACTCGAAACTAAAAACTTTAAACAATTATAAACTGAAAAGGCTGGATGAATGTTCGGTCTTTTTTTTGAAGGTATGAAATTACATTTCGTAGGAAGCGGGATGGAGACAGAGTGCGAAGTTATTGACGAGCGAGATCAGGGAGAACAATGAAAGGGGACTTTGGGGAGGAAGTATAGGGATATGTGTCAAGCATTTGAAACATGCGACAACAGGTAGTAAATTGAGTTTGGTTTTTTTAATAATTGAAGTGGAATATCATCAAAAACCTAATTCGGATGTTAGCACAAATTGTAATCAACAGGCCAATTTATGGCTTCATTTTCCGGTTAAATTCTCCTGAATTCTTCAAATAGCCCCCATTTTTCCTTTCGAAAATGATTAAAAATTGATCCATTTGGCTGTTTTCTAATAGCATGCAAGTTAAAGTTGATCGGCGACGTGAATAATGTATTCCACTTCGTGAATAATCTATTCCACTTCGTGAATAATCTATTTCACTTCGTGAATAATCTATTCCACTTCGTGAATAATCTATTTCACTTCATGAATAATCTATTCCACTTCGTGAATAATCTATTCCACTTCGTGAATAATCTATTCCCCTTCGTGAATAATGTATTTCACTTCATGAATAATCTATTTCACTTCAAGAATAATCTATTTCACATCGTGAATAAACTATTCCACTTCGTGAATAATCTATTTCACTTTGCGAATAATCTATTCCAGTTCGTGAATTATCAATTCAAGGAGGGCGTATGTCTATCGTAAAATCTGGGAAATAGACATGAAGTGATGGCCCCCTGGAGGAGAATAAATTTTGATGATTTAGGTTTGAACGATAGGTCTTCATAGTTTTCATTTTGCCAGTCTCAAAAGCAACCGTATTTTTGTTACATTTAAAGCATCATTTATTTTAAAATAAAGGTTCAGTTTTTCGGTTTTAAAAACAGGTAAATAATTCGGGTGATATAATCCGGATTTATTATTTTAAATAAAAAAAATAAATTGAACAGAAAGTCATGAAAAAAATTCCTTTTTACCTGCTCCTGCTCCTCCCCTGCTTTGCTTTTAATCAGAATTACAATTCGACGATGATTAAAAAGCTTGAAGAAAATTATAGTCTGAAATTTCAGAAAATAAAAAATCAAAATGCAAAACCAGGGCAAAAGGCCTTTGACACCGTATATTTTTTCAGAAAAAAAACTTTAAAACATTTGCTAAGGGATGAGAAAACAGATGTTCCTCTTATGGTGAATAACACTGTGGATAGTGAAAAATTAAATACATTTCTGAAATTCAGGAACGAAGAAACAAGAAATTTAAAAGATTCGATTTACAATTATGAGTACGTGCAAAACCCACAGGACACATCAAATGCATCAATAATTTTTGCTCCGTACATCAAGGCAGGATACGTTACAAACAAGGAATATCGTGAATTTGAAATCTACGTTAAGGATAGTATTTTAAGACGAGCACTGGGCGAAATGATGGGAGGTTTTTTAATTACAGAAACAAGATCCGGCGTTCCAATAAATCCTCCATTAATAAACTGGAAAAAGAAAATAGAATGGAAAAGATTTTACAGGAATGATGAAATTACTGTAATTTTCAATCAATATTACCCGGATTATGAACGTTTTTATAGAAGAAAAGAACCCGACCCAAGAAAATGGAAGTATGTTTATGATGAAGGTTTGAAAAAAATAGCTACGAATATTGCACCTGACACTATTGGCTGGGTAAGGCAGGATGACTATTTTCAGGGTAATAATGTTAAAGATGCTGTTTGTTCATTTTATCACTGGCATCCGTTCTTCAATAATTTTCCTGTTGAAGGATTAAACACTGAAAAGATCAAAGCTTACCTTGCATGGAAGACAAAATTCCAACAAAAGATCTTTGACAAAAAAGGATTTCCTTTAAGAGTTGTGTATTGTTTGCCGACTCCTGCTGAATTGAGTATTGCCGATTCGCCTGCCGATACACTTGTATTGCCATCAACAAATTTAGCAGGAAATATCATAAAGATCACCAACAGGCAATACAGAGAATTTATGATGTGGGTGAGGGATTCCATTATACGGCGTATCCTTGGTCAGGTTTTTGAAAAATATCTGATAACAGAAAACAATGATGGGGAAACTTTCGATCCTCCATTTGTAGATTGGAAGATACCGATAGATTTTACAGATACTTTAAATACAAATAACATTGAGAAATTATTTTTGCCGGATGAAAGGTCACTAATGAGCAAACGATTTGATTACAGCAGACTGCACTATGAATTTTATTATACCGATTTTAAACTTGCCGATTCGCTCTACAAATTTTGCACCTATTACACTGACAGGTCGGTTTCAATTGTGAAATACATGACAAGCGTTACCCCTGATACAGCAGCATGGATAAAAAAATATAGCGCAACCGCGAACAGGAAAATTCTTTTTGGCGACCAACAGTTTGATGATTCTTTGGTAGCAGGTATCGACTATCCACAGGCTTTTGCTTATTATCAATGGAGAATTTTTCATGTCAATAAATTTTCATTAAAAGAAAATCCTTTACTAAACAGTGTTATTCCAAATGAAACGGAGTGGGATAAATACTATTCTATCACAGACCGGGTAAGCTACGAGTCCCCATATATTTTCAAATGGCCTTACAATTCTAATTATGACAATGGAGAAGAGATTACAACACATTGTGATTACAGGTTCAGGTATGTTGTAAAATTTTTCCCGAAGGATTAGGACTGTGGTGTCAATTGTTGAATTGTTGATTGTTTAATTGTTTAACTGTTCAATTGTTTAATTGTCTAAAAGGCTAAGTGATTTACTCAAAGAAAGATTTTACTTTGAAAAATGGCACTTGCATACAATGAGAGTTTATCCATCCTGTAATTTTTTTTAATGATTAGTGATCAAAGACCATTATTGACCATCAATGACCTAATGACCATCAATGACCCAATGACTATTGACTACTGACCATTGACTTTAGTTAACAATTTACTTTAGGGTTGTTAATATCTTCTTAGCAGAATTACCGTGGATATTGGGTTTTAGAGTAATTTTGTGTAAAATTTAGAATGATGGCCGGAAATTATAATGAAGATAGTATAAAATCACTGTCCTGGAACGAGCACATAAGGCTAAGACCGGGGATGTATATTGGCAAACTTGGCGATGGGGCTTCGCACGATGATGGTATTTATGTGCTGACAAAGGAAATCCTGGACAATGCGGTGGATGAATTTATCATGGGTTTCGGAAAAAAAATTGAGATCACTATCAAAGATCAAAAAGTGTCAGTGAGAGACTATGGACGGGGCATTCCGCTTGGCAAGGTGGTGGACTGCGTTTCGAAGATCAACACGGGAGCCAAATACGATTCGGAAGTGTTTAAGAAAACTGTTGGGTTGAACGGTGTGGGATCGAAAGCTGTGAACGCTCTTTCGTCGCATTTCCTTTGCCAGTCAGTGAGAGAAGGGAAAACAAGATATGCTGAGTTTGCCGATGGTGAACTGATAAAAGAAAGCAAAGAAGAAAAAATTGATGCAAGAAACGGGACGTTGGTGAATTTTATTCCTGATGAAAAAATATTCGGAAACTATCACTTCATCACTGAATACATTGAAAACCTGCTGTGGAATTATGCCTTTCTGAACACGGGTCTTTCGATCTATTTCAACGGACAAAGATATTATGCTGAGAATGGCCTGCTGGACCTGCTGACAAAATACATCAACGGTACCGAGCTGGTTTATCCAATCATTCACATTAATGAAAATGATTTTGAATTTGCACTTACACACAGCCATAACCAGTACGGTGAGGATTATTATTCATTTGTGAATGGTACGCACACCACACAGGGAGGCACTCACCAGGGCGCATTCCGCGAGGCTGTGGTGAAGACGATACGGGAATTTTACAAGAAAGATTTTGAGGCAAGCGACATCCGTTCATCCATTGTTGCCGCTATCAGCATAAAGATACAGGAGCCGGTGTTTGAATCGCAGACCAAAACTAAACTGGGTTCGCAGCACACGGAACCAAACGGGCCTACAGTGAGGAATTACATCAACGACATTGTAAAAAAACATCTTGATGATTACCTGCACAAAAATCCTGAGACTTCGGAAGCGTTGCTGAGAAAAATACTGCAATCGGAAAAAGAAAGAAAAGACCTTGCAAGCATAAAAAAGATCGCCAAGGAAAGCGTGAAAAAAGCAAGCCTGTACAACAAAAAACTGAGAGATTGCAGGCTTCATTACAACTCAAATGATGAAAGAAAATTAGAAACCACACTGTTTATCACCGAGGGAGATTCGGCAAGCGGATCCATCACAAAATCGCGTGATGTCAACACACAGGCTGTGTTCAGCCTGAAAGGAAAACCGCTGAACAGTTATGGCATGAGCAAAAAAGTGGTTTATGAAAACGAAGAATTCAACCTGCTGCAGTCGGCACTGAATATTGAAGAAGACCTGGAAAACCTGCGCTACAACAATATTGTGATCGCCACTGATGCTGATGTTGACGGCATGCACATACGCTTATTGCTGATCACATTTTTCCTGCAGTTCTTCCCCGACCTTGTAAGATACGGACACCTGTACATATTGCAAACACCACTGTTCCGCGTAAGGAATAAATCAAAAACGATGTACTGTTATTCGGACGAAGAGAAACAGGAAGCGATGAGAGAACTCGGTGCAAAACCGGAGATCACCCGGTTTAAAGGTCTTGGAGAAATTTCGCCAGACGAGTTCAAACATTTTATCGGAAGGTCCATGAGGCTGGATCCAGTGATTCTGAAAAGCACTGCCAACATCGGTGAGATGCTGACATTCTATATGGGCAAAAACACACCGGAAAGACAAAACTTCATAATTGACAACCTGCGGGTGGAATTGGATTTTGTAGAAAATTAATTTTTCGCCGATATTGCTATTCTTCTTATCTTGCCCCGGTTTTAGAATTATTTTATGGCAAAGGTTCAAAAAAATAAAAGCATTCCGATAAAGGCGAAACCCGTCGTTCCTCCAAAGAAACCACGCAGGAGGATAGATTGGATGACAGCTACGATCGTTGTTTTATGCTTCGTTCTGTATGGGAACACCATTCCGAACCGCTACTCGATGGATGATGAGTTTGTGGCTTATAACAACAAGAGGATTGAAGGCGGCATAAAGGAAATTCCCGGAATATGGGCATCATCGTATGCGGAAGGTAAAATGACCTATGAATACCGTCCTGTTGTAAAGACGACTTTCGCTATAGAATACCAGATCTTTAATGGCAATCCGCATGTGAGCCATTTTTTCAACATTCTGCTTTATGCTGTCATTTGCCTGTTATTGTTCCATCTTTTGAAAAAAATATTCAGAGATACCAATCCATTATTTCTATTCGTAACGGTCATTGTTTTTCTTGCGCACCCCATACACACGGAGGTTGTGAGCAGCCTGAAGAACAGGGATGAATTGCTCAGTTTTTTGGGATGCCTCATAACACTGCATTTCCTCATCAAATACGTGGATACTTCGAAAATAAAATTCGTCGTGTTTAGCTTCATTTCTTTTCTGCTTTCCTATTGGTCAAAGGAAAGTGCGTTGGTTTTTCTTGCCATCTATCCTTTGATCCTTTATTATTATTCAGGTCCGCAGATAAAAAAACTTATGATCGTTATTGTGACAATTTTTGTTGTTGTAATCATCGCAAGGTATATTCCCAAGCTGTATCTTCCAAAACCCGAGAGGGAGGTTTTTCTGTTTGAAAATCCATTGTTCTTCAAAAGAGGGTTGTTCCTGAAACTCGGAACAGGAATGATCACACTTCTGTTCTACCTGAAATTATTTTTATACCCGCATCCGCTGTTGTTTTATTATGGTTACGATCAGATACCGGTGGTGGGGCTTGGCAATGCTGTGGCTATAATTTCGCTGCTCATTCATTTGGGATTATTCGCTTTTGCCATCTGGAAAATAAAAGAAAAACACATACTCTCGTTTGCCATTTTGTATTACCTGATATGTTTGTCCATGTTTGCAAATATTGTCAAACCTGCAATGGGAATCGTAGCGGAAAGGTATGCATTTTCGGCAACCCTGGGTTTCTCTATGTTTGTTGCATTTATGATATTCCTGTTGTTTAAGAAAAAAACAAATGCACCATTGATCTCAGTGAGCGACAGGACAAAAATCCTTGCTGTTCTTGTTGTGCTTTTAATTCCCTATTCTGCAAAAACGATAACGAGAAATACAGACTGGAAATCGCAGATATCCCTTTACAGAAATGATATAAAGTATCTGGACAAATCAGCAAAAGCGAATGCTTTGTTTGCGGGACAACTGCTCAGCATTATGAACAAATCATTGTTTAATGGACAGGTTCCTCCAGACCTGAAAGAGAAAGTGGATTCGATCATAAAATATTATAAGCGTTCAGTCGAAATCTATCCTGATTATTATTCATCCATAAACAACATCGGATCGGTTTATTTCACGGTGATGAAGGATTACAACAAGGCCATACCTTATTTTTTACAGTCTATAAAGATCAACCCGAAATACACAGAGGCTTATTTCAACCTTGCATATTCCACACAGATGCAGGGAAACATTACGGACGCTATATGGTATTACAGAAAATCCATTGCGCTGAAGCCTGACTATTCAAGGGCGCTGAGCAACCTTGCCAATCTTTATTATGACAGCAAGGGAGAGACAGACTCGGCCATGGCTATCAACAAAAGGATCATGAAAATTGATTCAACATCCGACCTGCCTTATGTGAATATTGCAAATTATTATCTGAAAAGTAAGGATACCGTCAATGCGGTTGCGTATATGGAGAGGGCTGTGAAAAAATTCCCATTGAATTATAAGCTCTGTCAGAACCTGGCTAAATATTTTGCGAATAAAGATGTGGCCAAATCAGAGCGCTATAGCGATATGGCAGTTAAAGCAAGAAAAAAAGTTATGGATGCGAAATAACCAAATCAACTAATGAGTTGAAAAAATTGCTATCAATAAATCATGAATAATTGTGCAGAAAACATCCTCCTGTTAAACGTTTTTGATGCGTTTTGCGAATTAATGAAGTAAGTCATGGAAGTTACAAGGGTATTTGATCTCCTCGGTTATATCAAGGAAAAGTACAATAAGGACATTTGTCTGGCAGGCAAAAAAAGCGGCAAATGGATCACTTATTCTATTGATAAATATCGTGAATTAACTGACAATGTCAGCCAGGGTTTGCTGAACACGGGCATTGTCAAAGGGGATAAAATTGCAACATTTTCGAACAATCGTCCCGAATGGAACATTGTTGACCTTGCGATCATGCAGGTGGGCGCTGTGCATGTTCCGATCTATCCAAATATCAATGACGATGAACTGACATACATATTGAATGAAACGGAATCGAAAGTAATTTTCGCAGCAAACAATTTTTTATTCAGCAAAATCAATTCATTGTTGCCGGTCTTAAAAAGCCTGAAAAAAGTTTACACTTTCGATAATGTTGCGGACAGTATGAACTGGCAGGAATTGATAACAACTGGGCAATCCAACGAAGATCATAGCAGGCTTGATACCCAGAAAAATTCAATATTGCCTGATGATCTTGCAACAATAATCTACACGTCGGGCACCACAGGAACTCCCAAGGGAGTGATGCTTTCGCATAAAAACCTTGTCTCGAATTTCATTGCCGCATCCAAAACCATGAACCTCGATTCATCACACATCACGCTAAGTTATCTTCCTTTGTGTCACGTGTATGAAAGGATGCTTAATTACAAATATCAATATCTTGGAATTTCCGTTTACTACGCTGAAAGTCTTGCAGGCATTATCAATAATTTCAGGGAAGTGAAACCTACAGTGCTTACTTCGGTGCCATTGCTGCTTGAAAAAATATACAGCAACATAGTTGAAAAAGGCAATGAGTTAAAAGGGATAAAGAAAATGCTTTTTGACTGGTCGCTCAAAGTCGCTTTGAAATACGACCTCAGTCAGAATCATACTTATGGTTACAGTTTGAAATTAAAAATGGCGGACGTTGTTTTCAAAAAATGGCGTGAAGCATTGGGTGGCAGACTTGGCATGATCATCTGTGGTGGCGCTGCATTGCAGACAGGAATTCTGAAATCATTCTGGGCTGCCGGCATTCCTGTTTATGAAGGTTACGGACTGACAGAATTATCGCCTTTGGTTGCAAATAATAATTTTGGCAAATTTAAAAAGCTGGGCACTGTTGGGAAAATACTGGATGGTGTCCGTGTAAAAATTGCCGATGATGGAGAAATACTTTGTAAAGGACCGAATGTTATGTCAGGGTATTATAAAAAGCCTGAACTCACGGCAGAAACAATTGACAGCGAAGGATGGCTTCACACAGGCGATCTGGGCGTTATTGAAGATAATATTTTCCTAAGGCTTACAGGAAGGAAAAAAGATATTTTCAAAACTTCAGCAGGTGTTTATGTTATTCCAGAAAAGATAGAAGATGCAATCAGACAATCACCACTGATCAGTATGGTGATGGTTACGGGAGCCAACCAAAGTTATCTATCTGCATTGATAGTCCCGAATTTCGAAACCCTCAGCAACTGGTGCATGCTGAACAGAATTGCCTACTCCTCCCCTGCTGATATTGTAAATATTCCAAAGGTTGTTGAAAGGTTCAAAACCCTGCTGGATGAATATAACCAGAATGCCCGGGAAACAGAGCAGATACTTAAATTCCGTTTGCTGGATAAAGAATGGACCATTGAAAGCGGCGAACTGACGCCAAAAATGAGCATGCGGAGAAATGTGATCAGCGGAAATTACAGGAAAATTATTGACGAATTCTATAAGTAGAAACCTTTCCGATCCTATCTTTTTCCGAAAGGAGCAATTAACCCAAATCCAATGTAAGATTAATCAGGATTTAATTATCCTGCCTTTGCATGCTCCTAATTTTGTTGTCTTCATAAAACTTTTGACACGTGAAAACATTTTACAAAATCATAGCTTTGCTTGTACTCATAATTACCTTCAACAATGCCGGAGCGCAGGGCACACAAACATTCAACCTTACAACTTTTGCAAGCGGAATTCAACACCCTGTATGCATTGCCAATGCCGGTGACAGTCGCTTGTTCGTGATAGACCAGGCGGGTTACATTGACATTGTTGATTCTCTCGGAAACGTAAACCCACAACCATTTTTCGATATTCATGGAAGGGTGAAATACGCAGGTGAAGAGGGTTTGCTCGGCATCGCATTCCATCCACAGTATGCAACGAACGGATATTTTTATGTGAATTATGTTGGCATTGGCGATAGCACGCATATCTCAAGGTTTAAAGTAAAAACGGGAAATCCCAACGAAGCAGATACGCTAAGTGAATTTAAACTGATGACCATTTCGCAGCCATTCACAAACCACAAAGGAGGCAATTTATGTTTCGGTCCTGACGGCTATCTTTATATCGGGCTTGGTGATGGTGGCGGCGGAAATGCAGGAGATCCCGGTAACCGTGCACAAAACCTCATGGATTACCATGGCAAGATGCTTCGCATTGATGTGAACAATGGAACCCCTTATGCTATCCCGGCAACAAATCCTTATTCCAGCAGCCTGAGTGTATATAATGAAATCTGGGCTTCAGGATTGCGTAACCCATGGCGTTTCAGCTTTGACAAATTAACCGGAGATTTGTGGATAGGCGACGTCGGACAGAGCACTTCAGAAGAGTTAGACTTGCAGCCGGCAAGCAGCATCGGTGGGGAAAACTATGGATGGAGATGCTACGAAGGAAACCTGTTGTATAATGATACAGGATGCGTCTCGGCCAATTCCTATACCTTCCCGATTTTCACCTATCCTCATAATCCGGAGTGTGCAGTGATTGGTGGATATGTTTACCGTGGAGCTACTACTTCTCCGTATTATGGATATTACTTTTTTGCTGATTATTGTTCCGACAGAATCTGGGCATTGCACAAAGTTTCCGGAAGCTGGGTGGAAGATACAATTGGAATTTTTCCGGGCAATAATTTTAGCACATTCGGGTTGGATAACAAGGGTCAGTTATACATTGCAGGGCTTGCAAGCGGCAATATCTACCGGGTTCTATCGAACATCACCGGCATAGCTGAAGTTGATAATTCATCAGAAATTAAAGTGGTCCAGAATCCATTTTCGGATAACATTATTGTGAAAACAGGACGAACTGATCAGCCAGTTATTCAAATTTCCTTGTGTGATATCAAAGGTGTGATCATTTACAATGCCACCACAGAAGAGGAAAATTACGAGTTTGACACCTCTGCATTGCCTGCCGGTACTTACTTATTAAAGGTTACTATCGCCGGAAAGCAGACGACACTAAAACTTGTAAAAGCAAAGTGAGATCAGGGCGGGAACGATGCAGTCATCAGTTATTTCAAAAAAATAAATTAACCGTTCATTAAAAAGTATAATTTTACTCCTTGAATTTTTATTGGGACATTTGTCAAATTTTCAATAATTAATTAAACAGGGAGTGAGTATTATAAAAAAGCAAGCCATCGGCCATGCCATCATCACTTATGCAGGACTGCTGCTGGGAGTGGTGAATTTATTATGGCTAATGCCAAAAGGAATGTTGCCCGAAGAAGTGGGTTTGCGAAGCATTATTTTAAGCTCGGCATTGCTTATTTCTCCCCTTGCCCGTATTGGATTTACAAAAGTCATCATTAAATTCTACCCGCATTTCAGGAGCGAAGAAAAGAAAGACCATGGTTTTCTTTTCTTTATTCTCATCATTCCTCTGATTGGTTTTCTGTTGATGGTAGTGCTGTTTCTCCTATTCAGAAATCAGATCAATGAAATATTTGTGCATAAGGCGGCACTGCTGAATAAATACATTCTCTACATCATCCCTATTTCATTTTTCCTGATGTACACAGGCATTTTTGCAACCTACAGCCAGGTGAGATATAAAATAATTGTTCCTGCCCTGATACAGAATATCGGCATGAATGTATTCACAGGAATTCTGCTTTTCCTTTTGAACAGGGGTTACATTGATTTTAATGGCTTCATGAAGTTGCTGGTATTATGCTATTTTTTGGCTACACTGCTTAACCTTATCAATATCGGTCGTCTTAAACTTTTGCATTTAAAACCCGACTTTAGTTTTATAACTAAGAAGATAGCAAAAGAAATGCTGGTGTACGGAGTGTTTGTTATAATTGGAGGAGTGGGTGCAATCATTTCAACCAATATTTCATCGCTGATGCTGGGCGCTATGGAAGGTTTGCGAAACACAGCAATATTCTCCATTGCCTATTTTCTTGGAACCGTTATTGACATACCACGCGGATCATTGTCGAGAATTACCAGCCCTGTTATTGCTGAAGCCTGGCATACGGATAAGCTCGCTGTCATAAAAAATATCTACAAAAAAACTGCAATAAACCAGATGATCGTTGGCTCTTTTATTTTCCTTATCATCTGGCTGAACATTGACAATATTTTTCATTTTATCCCGCGTGGTGAAATTTACCAGGGTGGCAAATGGGTTGTCTTTTACATAGGACTTGCAAAAGTTATTGATATGGCAACAGGCGTAAACACGGAGATCCTTATCAATTCTGACAAATATAAATTCAACTTTATTGCTGTTATTACGTTTACCATTTTTGTGGTTTTGATGAACTGGATTCTGATCCCCATTTATAGCTATATTGGCGCAGCCCTTGCACTGATGATAGCATTCACGTATTTCAATTTCGTAAAATTTATTTACCTGCTGATCAAATTCAAACTTCAGCCCTTTTCATGGAATTTTTTAAAAGTGCTGATCATCGCCATCGTTGTGTATATTGTTGTATCGTTTATTCCTGAACTGACAAATCCTTTCATGGATATACTGTTGAAATCATTTATCATTTGCCTGTTGTTTGCCGGCTCAGTAATGCTCTTCAATCCTTCGGAAGACATTAAGAAGATTCAGATGCAGATCGGAAAAATTTTCAAAACAGGCTAAAACAATAACTTATTTTTCTACGCAATTGTTCAAAAAGAATTACCTTTGCTTATCAATTATAATGCTTACAAAATGAATATTGAAGAATTTATCAAGAATATTGAAACTGAATTTGAAGACCTGGAACCCGGAAAACTAAAGCCTACAAGCAATTTTCGTGAAATGTTTGATTGGAATTCCGTGAATGCTCTTATTCTGATCGCTATGGTTAACACAGAATATGACGTGGTCATCAATGCAGAAGACTTGCGATCATCGAAAACTATAAATGATATTTTCCAGATCATTCAAAGTAGGAGCAAATAAGAATGGCTGTATTTTCCGTAAATAATTTTGAATTAAAAGCTATAGCAGCATGTGTGCCTGAAACAGAATACTGCAATCTTGATTACGATCTGATTCCGTTGAAAGAGCGGGAAACATTGATCAAGATGACGGGGGTTGAAAGACGTCGTGTTGCAAAGTTTGGTATTACTACAAGCGACTTATGTCAGCAGGCTGCAGAGAAGTTATTTGCTGAAACAGGCTGGGATCGTTCCTCCATTGACATACTTATTTTTGTTAGCCAGTCGCGTGATTTCATGATCCCCTGCACCAGTGTAATTCTACAGGATAAGTTAGGTTTGCCCAAGACCACGCTTGCTATGGATATTCCGCTTGGCTGTTCAGGATTTATTTATGGCATGTCCGTTATGGGCAGTCTTCTTTCTACCGGTTCTTTGAAACGCGGTATTCTGATGTCAGGCGATATCAGTACAGTAAATTGCTCCTTTGAAGATAAAAGCACCTACCCTCTTTTTGGAGATGCCGGCGCTGTGGCTTTTCTTGAACATAACCCCAATGCTTCACCTGTTCATTTTAATTTGCAATCCGATGGCTCCGGATGGGAAGCAATCAGTATTCCCGATGGCGGCATGAGGAATTCAGCCAGCAAGGAGTCCTTCGATTACCGCGATATTGAAGAAGGAGTAAGAAGGAATAAAATACAGTTGACATTGAATGGAATTGAGGTATTTAATTTTTCCCTGAGAGAGGTGGCACCCAATATCAACACACTTCTTGCTGCAAATTCTTTGTCGCTTGAGAATTTAGATTACATCATCCTTCATCAGGCAAATTTGCTCATGAATGAAAGCATAAGGAAAAAACTTAAGTTGCCAAAAGAAAAGGTTCCTTACACACTGCAGAAATATGGTAATACAAGTTCTGCTTCCATTCCTCTTACCATCATTTCAGAGTTAAAAAATGAAATATCTTCAAAAGACCTGTCATTATTACTTTGCGGATTTGGTGTTGGATTATCATGGGGAACGGCGATTTTGAAAACTTCTAAAGTCATTTGCCCGGGCATTATTGATTATAAAGAATGACATGCAGTATCATTTCGAATTAAAAAACAAAACCATCCTGGTTACCGGCGCTTCTTCTGGTATCGGGAAAGAAATTGCACTCAACATTTCTCAATCAGGTGGACATGTCATTATTACCGGAAGGGATAAAGCCCGATTGAGAAAAACGTTCAACATATTGTTTGGAGAAGATCATAGTTTTCATGTAGCCGATCTGTCTGTTGACTCGGAATTAATTGCTCTTATTGACCAGCTTCCATTGCTTGATGGCATAGTGCATGCAGCAGGAATCACAAGTCATATCCCTGCGAAATTCATAAACTCAAAGAACATCAATGAAACATTCGATATTAATTTCAATGCGCCTGTTTTATTAATGAAGCAGTTGTTGTTGAAAAAGCTTTTAAACAATTCAGCATCCATTGTTTTTTTGTCATCCATTGCTTCAAAATATCCTTATTTCGGTGGTGCATTGTACAGCGCATCCAAACTTGCAATAGAAGGTTATTCCCGTACACTGGCACTGGAATTGGCTCCGAAAAAAATCAGGGCAAATTGTCTTTCGCCTGCAATGGTGCAAACTCCCATGCTTGAAAGAACAGAGGAAACCATCTCCAAAGAATCGCTTGAAAGATTGAAAGTGATGCATCCATTGGGTTTGGGATTGCCCGAGGACGTTGCCAATGCTGCAGTATTTCTGTTGTCGGATGCTGCAAGATGGATCACAGGTCAAAATATAATTTTAGGAGGATTTTGAAATTATGATTGATTGTTCGGTTATCATTCCGGTATTTAACAGCGCAGGTTCATTGAACGAATTGTATAACCGGATTGACAAAGTTTTCTCTGATATCAAAAAATCGTTTGAAATAATTTTTATTGACGATGGCAGTACTGACGAAAGCTGGAATGTGATCAGGAAAATCAAGCTGGATACAAATAACAGCAACATCATTGGGATAAAACTTTCAAAAAATTTCGGTCAGCACAACGCTGTTTTCTGTGGACTTGAGAATGCACAGGGAAACATGGTAATTACTATTGATGATGATCTGCAAATTCCTCCCGAAGAAATTCCGAAACTTTTAAAAACTTTTGAAGAAAAGAAATGCGAACTTGTTTACGGATATTTTAAAAAGAAACATCATTCGGTATTCCGTAATTTTGGAAGCTGGTACATTAAAAAAACAGGAAAGATGTTGAATAAAGCGCCCGGTGAAGGTTCTTCATTCAGGGTACTGTCCCGCAACCTGACTGAACAAATTTTGAAGCACGCCCAGGAGTTTGTGTATATTGATGAACTTCTTTTGTGGTACACAAATGATATTGCTTTTGTGCAGGTAGAACATCTGTCACGAAAGCATCATAAGTCAGGATACTCCACAATCAAACTTTTTCAGATCACTTTCAACCTGATGATCTATTACACCGCAGTCCCTTTGAAAATGATGATCTACGGAGGGTTTTCATTTGCGCTGATAAGTTTTTTTGTCGGGTTATATTACATCGTAAAAAAAATATTTTTCCATCACACCCCTCCCGGCTATACTTCGATCATTGTTGCAATTCTTTTTTCAACGAGTGTTATCATCTTTAGTCTTGGGATCATTGGCGAGTACCTGCATCGCATATACAAAGTGCAGAATAAAAAACCGCCTTTTTCTATTAAAGAAAAAATATGAAGTGGAAGAAATACGGCATTACTCTAAGCAGGATTACTGAAGGAGACATCGAACTTGTCAGGCAGTGGCGCAATCACCCGGACATAATGAAAACAATGCAATTCAGGGAATACATCACTCCCGAAATGCAAAAAAAATGGTTCGACTCCATCAACAATCTTCACAATCATTACTACATCATTCAATATAAAAATGAAAAAATAGGACTCATCAACAATAAAAATATTGACTGGGAAAAACAAACTTCCGAAGCCGGTATTTTCATCTGGAATGATTCGTTCAATTTTGCAGCTTTATTGGCTTCACTCTTACTTTGCGAGATTGGTTTTTATGTTGTACCGGGACAGGAAAAGGGCGGAGTTTCGTTTATAAATGTGCTCCGGGATAATAAATTTGCAATAGATTACAACAAACTTCTGGGTTATGAAATTTATCATGACGACCCTGCCGAAAACACCGTAAGATACATACTGACGCGTGAGAATTTTGAAAAGCACACACAGAAATTACGTGAGGCTGCATTAAAGTTATCAGGTGGTGATGCGGCAATTTATCTGATAATTGAAAAACACGATTATGATTACGGATTTGCACAGGTTATTGAATCCATTGAAAAGGATTACTGTTTCAAATACGATATCAGGATTGAAAATGGAGAAAAAATTTATTCTCTTTATGCGGTATGATTCTTAGTGCTGATGTTTTTTAGTTTTATTGAATAGTTCTTTGTCCACCATGGCTTGTATATTTTGACCAGCATTTTAAAAAACATTTCTCGCAATTTAGAAGGCAGCATGACTTTTGCTGTATCAAGTATTATGTAGTACAACCGACCATAAAACATACCAGGTAAACATCCAATAAAAAGTAAAATATTTTTCTTCTTGTAAATTCTTTGATAGTGCATAATCTCAGCATATTTTCCGACAATCATATCGCATTTTTGAATCTCAATTTTAGTCATTTTATTTTTCCACTGCTCAACTTTATTTGGTGAAACAGGTTCAAACAAACTCTTAAGATAAACATCTATTAACTTCTGCGGATATGTTTTCAACACTTCATCTTTTATACGATTATAGTGTATCATGTCTTCAATAAAGTTTACATTGAGGAATTCACAAAGTTTTGTAAGATATTTTTCTGGTTCCTTAACTAGGTCTTCATATTTTACGATATGAAATCGTGATTTGTCCTTATTGTACGATTTCAAAAATATTTTATTGTAATACCGCCACCTGTATGCTAATGAAGGCAACCATGGTTTTTCGAAATCCACATTTTTCATCGAAAGCACATTATCCCGGTAATCTCTCACAATATATATGAAACGGGCATCAGGAAAAATTTTCAGCAGTAGCGGTATGCTCAGCGTGTAGGGAGGATTTTTATCAGCAAGAATTTTTATTTCATTCTTTTCAAAAAACGAAATGGTATTTAGATAAATGATTTTGCAAATATCCTGGAAAGTGGAATTCTCCGGCACTTTAAGTAATTCTTGTTTTAAAAAATCATTGTCAATAGTCCAAAGATTATATTGTGGTTGCCTTAGAAGTTCTTCAAAGAAAGTGAGAACAGTTTTCTCATCCCAAATTTTAATTTTACCGTATTTTGGGAAAAGATTTTTAATGAATGCAGATTCAAGAGGGATGCGAATGTTTGGATGTGCATCAAGCATAAAACGTAGCATGGTAGTGCCTGACCGCGGGCGACCAATAATAAAGACAAAAGGGATTTTACTCAAAACAGTTGTATGCATAATCAATAATCATTGTATAATTTCAACCTGTAAAAATTTCGCCCCATCACCTTCGCTATTTTTTTTCTGAATTTTATATTCCAGCGAAAAGGAAGTGCATTTAAAAATTTATAAACCACAGGCACCACAAAGCAATATAAAATATTCGGAATTTCCATGAGATAAATAAATAATGACCGGGTTTCAAATCTCCTTTCATAGCCTGCAATTTTAGCATATCTGCCGGCCATAACATCAGCAATGCGCTCTTCTTTTTCATTTAACTGTTTTTTCCATGTTGATACATGCTCCGTGTTGATGGGGCTGAACAATGATTTAAATGCGCGGTCAATTACATCTTTTGGATACTTTGAATAAACCTCGTCTTTGATCTTATAAAATTCGAGCATCTCACCATAGTATTCCAGGTTAAAAAATGAGCAAACTTCAGTCAGTATTTTTTCAGGCTGCCTTGTCAGGTCTTCGTATTTTATTTCCAAACATCTTGCCGGAAATTTATTTTTGAAATTTAAAAAGTTTTTGTAAGCCTGCTTCCACCTGAAAAGCTGTATTGAAATACCGGGGTTCTCTGTCCGCAGTTTTCTCATCGAAATTATTTGATCCCTGTAGTCCCTTTGCAGATAAACAAACTTTGCCTCCGGAAAAATTTTATTAAGTTTCTTTATGTAGTCAATATAGGGTGGATTTTTATCTCCGATAATTTTTATTTCTCCCTTCTTAAAAAATGACTGATAATTCGCATAAATAATTTTGCAAATTTCAGCATAAGTCAACATACCATTCGAATTTTTCAGGCTTTTTCTGATGTTGCCAATATCAATTGTCCACGAACCAAATTTCGGCACTTTCTTTAAATCGTCGCAAAGCATGTCAATAGTTGCATTGTCCCATTTTGTTATTCCGTGGTATTTATTATAAAGCACAATGAATATCGGCGATTCAAGAGGGATCATCACATTGGGGTGCGCATCCAGCAATGTCCGCAGCAACGTTGTTCCCGACCGTGGTCTGCCGATGATGAAAAACACCGGCAGCTTGCTGATATTTTCTATGGAATTTATTTCAGTCATACGGGGGAAACGTTAGTTGTTTGTTGTTTGTTGTTGCGCCCTGCCACTGCTACTGCCACTGCCACTGCCACTGCCACTGCCACTGCCACTGCCACTGCTACTGCTCCTGCTACTGCTCCTGCCACTCTAATTTTCAATTTCCTTTCAACCATTAAACTTTTCCGGGTCATAAGGATATTTCTTCATTTCCGAATTCAATTTATCGGCAACACTGCGTTGATCACATTTAAGCATTTCAAAAGTAATAAAAGTATTCATTCTGATTATCCGAAGGTTCTTGTCATGCGTTCCCAATATGTACCCATTGCGTGCTGCAACAAAAATACTAAATACTCCCCGCGAATATTCTTCCAGTTGATGAACTTCATAACGGTCGTTTTCGTTCATGAACTTCCTGATAATATCCTTTGGCAATGTCAGGTTTAAATTCAGCCGTTCATTGAAACGTTTAAAGAAATGAGTTGTGTGGAAAGTAAGCAATGCGCCATTGTCAACCGGAGCAATTGCCAATAGACCTTTATCACCATAATAATAAGTGATGTGGTTTGAAAAAGTATTTTTTTTATTCAACCCAAACCGGATTATCCAGTTATTTTTATACTTCGAAACGTAATCGAAATATTTTACGATAGTCTCGCCTCCCTTTGGTTTGTATTCGTGCAATAACTTTCGCTGCACATAAATTCCCTTGTTGCGCACTATCGGGAAATCCTTATCAATTTCCTTTTTTATTTCGGCCAATGTCATTGATGGTACCAGCATAATCACAAAGATTAATTAAAAAATCTGCATTATCCAAGGTGTCAAAGATAAGGAAAATTAAAAGAATTTGATGATGGAAATTATTGTTCGGTAACGAGCGGCAGCTTGCCGCCGCACTTTTTTTGCTGGATTTACTTGCACTTCACTTTCTTATTAACCACTATTCGTTCTCTCATGTCGGTCGTTGATGTCGTATAGCGTCGGCGTTCGTCGGTGCTGTCATGTTTGCACTGTCACGTATGCATGTCCGATTCTTGTCTACCGACCATCAATTAATAATCTGCCTTATAGTATGTCCTTGTACCTAGGTCAAGTCCAATAAAACCCTTCATGCCTACTAATACCATTTTCCATGTCGCTAATTTATAACTATTGTCAAGGTGATTAATAATATAATGTTTTACAATAGAAGTGTCTATTGGATGAGGATATTCAATAATTTTAAAATACTTTACTCCTCCAATCGTTAACTTTTCATCATCTGCTCTTGCTTTTCCGTGGCGATAATATTCATGCTCATTCTCGTGGTCATAAGCATAAACCTCGGCTCTGCTATTTGACTCAATTTTAATATAAGTCCATCCATATTCCATATAGGAACCTCCAGACCAATATCCAATAAACTCAGGTCGTTCTTTTTCGACTTGTTTTCTACAACCAGTTGTCGCAAGTAAAATTAAACAAAATATTACTAGTCTATGTTTCATTTATCATGTCTAAATTGCCATCCGTCTGGCTTCCTTTTATAGGGCATAACGTGGAGAGTATTGCCGTTAGTATTTTTTTTTGCAGGAGTTAAAAGCACTGCCCTTTCTGCCCGTACAAATGGTTGAAAGAGCACTGCCCTTTCTGCCCGCACATAAACCCCCAAAAAATAAACATGGCTGCAATATGTGAGTTATGCACTGGGTGTTTATTTTTTTTTCAAAGATACGTACTTGTCAATAAACCTATAGTCTGTCATAAGTACTATTAAAACTGTCTTGTTAGATACAATAATTAATCTGGCTCAGAGGTTTTATGACAGATATCATATGTTTCTTTCCTCCATAGATAAAAATCATTTGTGTCATATTGCATTTGAATTATTTCAAAATTATTTTTAAATAAAGCTTCATTTTCAAATTTCATTTTCCAGAATTCAAGTTTTTTTATTCCCATTGTCTTGCAAATAAAATCGAGATGTGAACCTATATAAGCTATTGCCGGAATTCTTTCATGTACCTCAAGAACTGTATACAATGCGTCGAAAAACTCATGAGGAGTTACTTCAACTTTTCTAATTTTAATCTTCATTTTGTTTTCCATGAGTATCGGTTTTTTTAATTAAAAATTCGTTTCAGATTAGAACAATACTTTCTTGTGGTATTGTCTAAAATACCTTTGTTAGCAATAGGTTTATTTTTTAAATCCGTCACTCATTAATTTGCTTTCTTTAAGTCGTCCTACTATCAATTCAATTAATTTATTGTTTGATGGTTTTCTTGAAACTGTACAACCTAAATGTTTTGCTAATGCTAAAAGTTCATCACTACCTAATGTTTGAAGTGATGTCAAAGAAGATTGAACATCCAACTTGTATTTTTGAGATAGTGCATCATATCTTGTCTGTAATTGCTCCTCTGAAAAAAGTTGTTTAATACCTTGTTTTGTTTTAACTTCTTTTTTAATTTCAATGGTGGGAGCAATTGCTTTCAGACGTTTTTCAATTTGATTTAGTCTGCCTAATATTTCTCTAAATTGAATTTTGATTTCTGAAAGCTCATTCGCTGCTCGTTGAGCTTCTTGTTCTGTTGTGGGAAAAATGTTGTTGTCCATTATTTTTTGATATATTGATTAATTTCTGTCCATAAATTTTTGAAAGGAGAAACCAAATCAGTCGGAACTCCATTAGCTGTAATTGCTCTCTTGATAGCAACCCTGTCTGGAATTTTTGTTTCAAAAGTTTTAACTTGAAGATTATTTTCTTTTGCTGCTGTATTACAAATTCCTTTTACTTCATTCCAATAATATTCTGTTTCTTGTGTGAAGCGGGTTCCATATGTTTTAGCTTTATTCATAAATACGCCAATTTTAGGAATTGGGTATGGTTCTATTCTATACCTCATGCTGTCTATAAGAAGCCTAACACCATTTGAAGCAAAGAAGTCAGGATTGACAGGAATGAGAATCAAATCGCAAGTTGATAACACAGAATATGAAAGTAATGTAAAGGATGGAGGACAATCAAATAATGCGTAGTCGTACTTTGCCACTTTCGTTGAATTCTCAATCTTGGCTAACATTCTTCTGATGAATTCCTTTACATTGTCACGATTAAAAATTTCAAGTTCCATCCAATACAGGTCTTCAACTGAAGGAACGAAGTGAAGATTATTGGTCACTTTATAAATAAAATCATAGCCTATACCAAAATCAAAATGTCCCAATTGATTTGGCGAAGCAAACTTGTCAAGTGCATCAAAAATTGTCTTTTTGTGTTCTTTGCATTTTGAATACCAGTTTCCAAAAGACTCATTTAATGCCCCAGTGTCGTTAAGCGCTATTGCTTGCGTAAGCGACATTTGTGCATCAAGGTCAAAAACCAACATGTTGGAATTAAAACCGTAGTTCGCAAGTATGTCAGCTAAACACCACGTTACTGTTGTCTTGCCAACACCTCCTTTAAAATTAATTGTTGCTATTGTCTTCATAGTTTAAAATTTGGTTTAGTTATTAATTTATATCTGTTCGTTCAAAGTGAGTAGTGTCTTTTTTAAACTTGTTGCTATCTGGTTGCTGTCATCCGTCTTTTTTACACCTTGTGCATAACGTTTCTGTTGCTGCCAGGCAGCAATATCCACTATATTTTCACTGTGGCAACAACTTGATTTTTGCCTTTGTGACTATACATTATCAAGTGTTTAATTTTTTTTGTTTCTTAAAATTCCAAATTATCCAATGGTCTTTTCACTTCGCAGGGTATTTCTTTTCTTCATTTTGCTTTTCTAATCATAATAATATCCAACGGCCTAAACTCCATCCCTACGCAAATTTATTGCAAAATTATAAAACATTTTCCAATCATGCCCCACATTCTTCAAATTATTTCAAATCAGCCTCCCTAAGCCTTTTTATACTTCCGGTTTTTATCAAAAAATTCCCTTGTCTTTTCACCCCAAAATTTCCCGTTTTTTCCCTGTTTTTGCCTCAATTTTGGCAAATATGCAAAATTATTTAATTTGTAAGTGATTGAAATTAATTGTAGTTACAAAGGATTTAGGTTTGGCGTCCATTGCTTTAACTGTGGTGTCCATTGCTTTACCTGTTGCGTCCATTGCTTTAACTGTTGCATCCATTGCTTTACCTGTTGCGCCCATTGCTTTAACTGTTGCGTCCATTGCTTTAACTGTGGCGTCCATTGCTTTAGCTGTTGCGTCCATTGCTTTAACTGTGGCGTCCGTTGCTTTAGCTGTTGCGTCTATTGCTTTAACTGTGGCATCCGTTGCTTTAGCTGCTGCGTCCATTGCTTTAACTGTGGTGTCCAAAGTTAAAGCTATGGACGCCATAGTTAATTCCGCTGCCGAAAAATTGAAAACCATGTTATCTGAAATGAAAAATATTAAGCCCAAAGTGTAATACTAAGATGATATTGTTTTAAGCATGAAGGAAACGGTTAAAAAAAGTTTCGCCCGCGTTATTCTTCGCTGGCGAAACATTTTTATTGGTTATTGAACCTGGAAATAAATAAAATCGCAGAAGTTATTTGGTTCTTCACCATCGCTTACTGTCGGATCTTTTTCGGGCAATACTCCTGCCACGGCGAAGCCATAAATTCTGCCGCTTTTCAGGTTACTGATGGTGACAATACATTCGAGGGTGGTTTTGTCCTTACTGAACTCCTCCGGTCGTACATTTCTTTGAGGGGCTACGCCATAACGCCAGATATAGCCGGCTTTTTTAGCGATGCTTTTGCAACGCAGTTTTACCCAGCCCGGACCTGAATCAATAACTTCAAACTGACGGGGTGGCATTACCGCTATACTCTTCAGTTTAAAGCCCGTGCGAAACACTACTGCATGACCTGCAGCAATATCACCGTGAGCAATTGCCACATCATTAGCCACTTCCTGAACATAGCGGGCGCATTTGGCATACCATCTCTTCAACTTTGCGACCATTTCTTTCTCAGTTTGTGTGATGCTTTTGTCCTTAGCAATTTCACGTGAAGAATGAAGATTGAAAAGAGCTGTGGCATCGCCCTTTAATAAAACATCGGTACGCGGAGGGGCCGTACAATCAGCATCTCCCGTAAATTTTACTGCATTCGCAGCGTCGCACAATTCCAGCGTTGTCATCTCGTCAACATTGGCAGCCACCACTATCTTAGGCAGGTTGAGAGACATCATAATGATCATTTTGTCCTTTTGGCTAATCTTGTTGTTGATCATTACCACCATGAAAATTCTAAGTTTTTGTTGCCTGTTAAGCTGTTGTTTAGGCGCAGGCCCGCCTTTGGGAACTCTTTGTCTTTTTTTGTAATTCCCAAAATTTATTTCATTATTTTTATTCTTTAATTTCATATTATTAAGTTTAATTAATTTGATAAAAAATTTTACAATTTACAATTTTACAATAAAAAGTCAATATGTCTTTTGCATATTCAAGCCATGCCGCGTAGAGCGACATGGCTACGCGCCAGGCCATGCAGAAATTTGAAGGGGTAGTATTTCTTGTATTTAGTCATTAGTCAATAGTCATTAGTCATTGTGTCATTAGTCAATAGTCATTAGTCATTAGTCATTAGTCATTGGTCATTAGTCATTGGTCATTAATCATTAGGTCATTGGTCATTAGTCATTGGTCATTTGTGTTTTTAAAATCTTAAATCTAAAATTTTAATTTACTGCACTCAGAAAAATTAAAAAAGAACCTTATTTTACTCTTTTTAAACCCCGTAGGATATTTTCTATCCAACGGGGTAAACCTTAGTAGTAAAGGCAAATACAGGTGTTTTTGACCTTATTACCTTATTTCCCCCATAATAAGGTAATAAGGTTGAAATTCTTGATTATCATGTTTCTACTAAGGTTAAAAAAAATAAAAAAATAAGGTTTTTTCGAAATCATATACTTTATTTATTGCTAAAAAATTAGTGTCTTTTCATACTGGTATGGTTGCCGATATTCAATTTTTAAATCTTAAATCAAAAATCTTAAATCAAAAATCTCACATGTAATTTCAAGAATTGCAGATTAATCCAACGGTCATTAGAAATGCAATTGGCGAAATGATCACATAAAACCACATCACGGGTTTCCACGCATCTTTTGTTTGTTCGCGCGGGAATTTATAGCCGAGAATATACCAGCAGAAAAGCCTCAGCACAGGTATGAAAATGGCAAAACCCCAGGTGCTCATCATGCGGTAATATTCCTGCGTTGTCGTTGGAGCAAATTCGCTGAAAAGCAAAGCATATCCAAGCAGAATAAAAGCATCAATAAAAATGTAAGAAGGATGAGTGGAACAAAAACCTTCAAAAGTATAAGTGCTCATGTTAGTTGCCACTCCCCACTCGTTGCTGAGCCTGGGTTTGATGATGGTGTAGATCAAAAAGCCAAGGCAGCCAAGGCCAAGAATACAGGTTGTGATAAGGTAAACCAGGTCGGATTTTACCGTGTCTTGTTCAATGTCCTGGGCCAGGTTTGAAATAAAACCTCCGAGGAGAATCAGCAGCATGAATTCAAAAAAGATGATCCTTACCATGCCGCCTACTTTGCTGAATGAGTTCATGAGATTGCGTTTTTAATTTTTAACACTGAGGACACTAAGAACACGGAGATTCACTTAGAAAATTTCTGTTCAATGTGCTCTTTGAGTCTTTTTTTTTATTGGAAAAATCTTATTCTTGCACCTTTTAACCTTAATAGAAAAATAATTACCAGAAAACATAACCTTATTACCTTCCTCTGTAAATAGCCAGCCAACCTGACGGGGCGACTTTTTCTCGTCACCCCGTCAGTATTCTAGCCGGGGCTTAGTGACGGGGTGACTGGAAAAAGTCGCCCCGTCACTCATTAATCTTTACTGAATGAGTTCATAGTGGTTTTAATTTTATTTTATTGTTATTAGCTTTTTCAGTTCATCAATTTGCTTTTGCAGGTTTGCATTGATGGTTATTTGCTCCTGCTTTTCAGTCTGAAGTTTTACGATCATCACCTGTTGTTCCTGCACGGCTTTCACAAGAGGCACAACAAACTCACTATAGCGAAGGCTGTAAAGTTGATCGCTGTCTTTTGGAATATCCACGCCGCTGAAATCGTAACCCACTTCTTTGGCTGCTGTGGCAACTTCCTGTGCAAGGAAACCGGTCATTTTGCATTTTTCAATATCATACTTTGTTGGCCAATCTTTTTCTTCTCTTTTGGTTTTATCATATCCTTTAACTGTTTTACTCAGATAAGCTTCATTCATTTCATTCTGGCGATGAATATTAAGGTTGTAAGTAACAGGGCGAAGTTTAGTGATAAATGCCAAACCAGGTACATTTTCTTTTATGCTATCTTTAATACGCTCATCACTATACGTGCTCCAGTTAACCTGTGCCCCAATCCAGTTCATAGAAGAATTACCAAAATTAGCTCTATTATCACTTAGCATATTGCCAGCATAATAACCTATGCTGATGAAATTGTCATGATCTGCTGCCCATGCATAATAACCCAAAGCAACACTGTAATCCCCACTAATATGATTATATCCTGCATTTTGACCAATAAAGACATTTCCAACCCCGGTTTCATTATCTATACCTGCTCTATCACCAATAAAAGTATTGCAGTATCCGGTTGTATTAGCTGATCCGGCACCAGCCCCAAAAAAAGCATTATTACCATAATAATTGGGAGCTCCAGACCCAGTAGTATTAGCCCCTGCACTTGACCCAAAAAAAGTATTCTCTTTGGATGTTAAATTTTCATGTCCTGCTTTATAACCAGCATAGGTATTGTCGTACCCTGTTGTGTTTGTATAACCTGCTTCAAAACCCATAAACTGATTTTCAGTTCCTGTTGAATTAAGATACCCTGCGCTGTTGCCAATAAACATATTTTCCGATACTGTATTCATTTTCCCTGCCTGGTAACCAATGGATAAGTTATTATTGCCGGAGTTATTGGTATATCCTGCTTTATAACCTATGGCATAATTGTCGTGCCCTGCTGCATTGGTGAAACCTGCCTGGTAACCGGAGAAATAGTTATTTGCCGAAGTGGTAATATTATATCCTGCCTGGTATCCCGAGGCATAATTGTAACTTCCGCTGGTGTTGGTGTATCCGGCTTTATAACCTTCGAAAAAGTTACCTTCGCCACCCTGTGTGCTATATCCGGCATTGAACCCCACGAAATGATTACCATTAGCGGTGCTGTAATAACCAGCGCTGTTGCCTGAAAAATAGTTTTCAATACCTGAAGTATTGGTATAACCTGCCTGGTAGCCATCGAAATGATTATTGGATGCAGTGTTATTATAACCTGCATTATAACCTTCAAAAACATTATTGCTCCCTGCGGAACTGCTGTATCCCGTCTGGTAACCGTTATAAAGGTTATTACTGCCACCGATATTTGAAAATCCCGCTTTATAACCAGTAAAAACATTATTGGCGCCATTTGTATTTTCGTGCCCCGAATTACTGCCGGAAAAAGTGTTTTTTGCACCACTTGTATTTTTCCATCCTGCTATCCATCCATAAAAGCTGTTATCATCTGCATTATTTACCTTGCCTGACCACATGCCCGTAAATGTATTGTTTGAGCCTGTACTGTTGGAATTACCGGAACTATAACCGAGGAAGGTGTTGTCATTACCACTTGTATTATTAATTCCGCAAAATTCGCCTGCAAAAAGGTTGTAATTCCCAATAGTACTAAAGACAGTATTACCATTAATTTTAATCACCTTTGAGGTTGACATATTTATATTTCCGTTAACATCCAATGCTTCGGAAGGGCTTGTTGTTCCAATGCCTATCTTAGTTCCATCGTTATAAAGATCGCTCACTGCAACCCAGTTTGTGCCATCGCTTCTGAGTGTTTGACCAGATGTTCCGGTAGGTAAACTGCCACCACTGGAAGCAGGTGTTTGCCATGTTGCATTACCGCTTGCATCAGATGTAAGCACTTTTCCTAAACCAGGACTGCCACCATTAATTTTTATGGTACCATCAACATAAACATTGCCGGTAAAATATCCTCCCCAGTTGGTAGTAGCATCGTGAAAGCCCAGGCAGCCATATATTGCAGAACTGTATGCTCCAACTACGCCGGCTTCATTAGCTGCGGTTCCTTCAACATAACCATAAACCCCAGCCTGGTAACTATTGGAATGTGACATGCCGAATAAACCTGATTTTACGCCCATGTATCCCCAGCCACTGCCGGCACTTGAAGAGGTGACTTTTCCATATATACTGTATTGCTGATTGGCATCATAAACAATCGCACTGCTATTGTTACTTGCGTAAATGCTGTTGGTACCTGTATTCCACAATCCCGAACCTGACCCTGCAGGACCTGTGGCACCAGTAGGGCCTGAAGCTCCGTTAGAGCCATTCGTTCCATCATGCGCTAAAACATTCCATGAAGTACCATCCCATACATATGAAGTACGGTCGGGCAAATAATAACATGCATCATTTTTGGATGCTCCAGAAGGTAAAGGCGGGTTTATTACTGAACCTAACCAATTAAGAGAAATTCCGTTTGCACCTGTGGGACCTGTTGCACCAATAGCACCAGCGCTTCCTGCCGAGCCTGTAGGACCTGTTGGCCCCGTTACTCCATTGTTGCCTGCTGCGCCGGTAAGTCCGGTAGCGCCGGTTGCGCCGGTTGCGCCTATGCTTCCGGCAGAACCGGTAAGACCTGTTGCACCTGTAGCGCCTGTTGCACCTGTTGTACCATTACTTCCGGCAGAACCGGTGAGACCTGTAGGTCCTGTTGCACCAGCTGCACCTGCAGAACCTATAGCGCCGGTTGGACCGGTTGCACCGGTAGCTCCTGCACCAGTTGCTCCGGTTGCGCCATTTGCTCCCGCGGGACCTGTGGCACCGACATCACCTGCGATACCAATGTTCCATGAAGAGAAAGAACCACTGCCTGATATCCTGTCAACCACTACTATCAGAGAGGTTCCGGTATAAGATGCAACAACACCTTCCATATATTCTGTTGAACTATTAGATACTCTTACCCTGTCGTTGGTGAGATAAGCCAGTCCTGATTGGGTGGTGAAAGTTTTAACTCCTGCCGCAATACTTACTGAAGAGGCAGATGTAGCAAGATATCCTGCTCCGGCAGTACCCGTTGGACCGGTTGGTCCCATTCCTGTTCCTGTGGGGCCTGTTGCACCGGTTGCGCCTGCGGTTCCAACACCTGTTGCGCCTGTAGGTCCTGCAATTCCATTTGCACCTGTTGGCCCGGTGGCTCCTGTAGCGCCGTTATTTCCTGCTGCGCCTGTTAATCCGGTTGTACCTGTTGCACCAGTTGCTCCATTACTTCCGGCAGAGCCAGTGAGACCTGTTGGTCCTGTGGCTCCTGTCGCGCCATTATTTCCTGCTGCGCCTGTTAATCCGGTTGGACCTGTTGCACCTGTTGCTCCATTGCTTCCGGCAGAGCCAGTGAGACCTATAGTACCGGTTGCTCCTGTTGCTCCATTGCTTCCGGCAGCTCCTGTAAGACCTGTTGGTCCGGTAGCTCCTGTGGCACCATTGTTTCCTGCTGCGCCTGTTAATCCGGTTGGACCTGTTGCACCTGTTGCTCCATTGCTTCCTGCAACTCCTGTGAGACCTGTTGGTCCGGTTGGTCCCATTCCCGTTCCTGTTGGACCTGTTGCACCAGTTGCGCCTGCGGTTCCAACACCGGTTGCGCCGGTGGGTCCGGCAATTCCATTTGCACCGGTTGGCCCGGTGACACCTGTAGCGCCATTATTTCCTGCTGCACCTGTTAATCCGGTTGGACCTGTAGCTCCATTTGTGCCTGCTGCACCTGTGAGTCCTGTTGGTCCGGTGGCTCCTGTAGCTCCATTGCTTCCAGCAGCACCGGTAGGACCAGTTGATCCTGTTGCACCATTTGTGCCTGCTGCACCAGTGAGTCCGGTCGGACCTGTAGGTCCGGTAGCGCCATTGTTTCCATTAGTTCCTGCAGAACCGGAAGCGCCGGTAACGCCATTGGTACCCGCTGGTCCTGTTGGTCCCGTTGATCCATCACTTCCGGCAGCGCCTGTAAGACCTGTTGGTCCGGTGGCACCTGTAGCACCATTGTTTCCTGCTGCACCGGTAAGCCCTGTCGGACCTGTCGCCCCTGTTGCACCGGGAGTACCGGAGGCATTTGCATACAATGCATAAGGAACGCTTAATAATTCGGCTGTTCCCATGGCTACATAGCTTGTCCCGCCTGTTGCATCCATTTCAATTTTTAAATACTTGGAACCTGTTGCCCAATTGAGGGCGCTGAAAGTTCCTGACTGTACCGTACCCGTTCCCAGCGAAAGCGTGAATAGCCCAAACTGGTTGGTGGTGGTTGATTGCGTTTCAACGTAAACAGGAGTTCCTGTGGAACTGCCATCAAGGATTGAAACCCGCAATGAAACCAATTGCCCGGTAATTAAATTGCCCGAGGTATTGCGGGCTACTGCCTGGTAATTGAATGCCTGAGGTACTTGTGCTTTTAGTTGCAGACTGATGGTTACAATCAGCAACACCATTAATACTTTTAGTAGATTTTTCATAGTTTTTATTGTTTAGTAAAGGAGATTTATTTTTTTCAGAATAGGAGTACCATTGCTCTTATCATTGCTCAGCTCCAGCAGGTATATCCCCTGGCTGAATGAGCTTATGTTAAAACTTATTTTATTGATCCCTTGCAATACTTCATAATTGCCGGTCATTACAAGCTGCCCAAGTGGGTTAAATAATCTGACAGTTGCGTTATTTCCATTGACTGCATTAAATTCAATTGTAAATGCTCCATTGGTTGGATTGGGATAGATAATAAGATCATTGGCTGCAATATCACTTTCTGCAATGCCAACTGAATAATCTTCGGGCTGCTGAAACCCCTGTGTAAGGATGTTTCCTGATGTAGTGAAGGTTTGCACCATAGTCATCTCGGCAACAGTAAATGATAAAGATGCTGAAGCCGAAGAAAAATATCCACCTGATGAAGAGATCACGGATGGACTGAGGGTTTGTGAGTAACCGGCCAATGACAGAAAAAATCCTGCTGTTAGCAATAATAGTTTGATTTTTGTTTTCATAAGTGATGATATTTTAAGTTTATTTAATTTTATTAAATCATTCGAAATTGGACCTCTTTCCTAATTGAATTTTTATTATGAGGCTAAAGCCAATTGAATTTTATTCTTTTTTCAGTCAGTTAAAACTGACTGCAATAGATGCCAGCCACAATAGAAATGGAAACAAAGGCTGATTCAAAGCTTCATCCATTGCAGTTGCTTTCAAGCAACTGAATAATAATAATTAATTCCTCAAGGCTTTAGCACCATAATTTGTATTGAAAATTTGTCTATCATTTAATTGGCAGAAGTTTTTTCAATTCATCAATTTGCTTTTGCAGGTTTGCAATCAATGTTTTTTGATCTTCGATCATTACCTGTTGCTCCTGTACAGCCTTTACCAATGGCACAACAAAATCACTGTAACGAACGGTGTAAAGATCATTGCTGTCTTTCGGGGCAGTTACGCCACTAAAATTGTAACCTATCTTTTTTGCAACGGAATCCACTTCCTGTGCCAAAAAGCCTGTTTGAGTTATCTTTTCCAGGTCATATTTCTCAGGCCATTTTCCTTCACCCTTTTTATCTTTATAAATCATTTCATTCTCCTTGTGAATATCCAGGTTATAAGTAACAGGGCGCAGTTTGCAGATGAAATCCAGACCAGGAACATTGGCTGCAATATTCTTCTTTATGCGTTCATCGCTATAAGTGCTCCAGGCAACCTGCCCACCTATCCAGCTCACGCTTGAATTTCCGATTTCTATTCTGTTTGTGGCGCTTGCACCACTGCCGGTAAAATACCCTAATGCCATATAATTACTAAGGGTTCCGGTGGTCGGATATGCATCATATCCGACAGCGGTATTGTCGTATCCGGTGGTATTATCATAAAGCGCACCGACTCCTACCGCGGTATTTTGACTACCGGTGATTAATGATGTTGGCTGATTTAAATACAGTGCCTGATATCCTATTGCCACATTAAAACTGTTCCATGTTGCATTGCCATTACTGAAGGATTGTGTATATAAAGCATTTCCCCCAATAGCAGTATTTTGCCCGGCAGTTGTATTGTGTAGAAGAGCATTATAACCAAATGCATCATTGTTGCTTCCCAGTGTGTTTGCAGAGGCTGCTCCATAACCAATGGCAGTATTTTCATCTCCTGTTGTACTTGCATAAAGCGCGGTGTTTCCATTGGCTGTATTGTTTGCTCCGGTAGTGTTTGAATTAAGCGCCTGAAATCCGGTGGCTGTGTTATTGTATCCGGTAGTATTCAAATAAAGCGCACGATTTCCAATAGCCGTATTCTGTGTACCACTATTATTTGTTACAACCGGCTGGTTAGTAAATAATGCTTCTTTACCAATAGCAACATTATCGCTGTTCCATACAGCACCTCCATTATTAAAAGATTGAGTAAATAAAGCCATACCACCAATAGCTATATTATTGCAAGCTGTAGTGTTGGATAGGAGCGCATTTTCGCCAACAGCAGTATTTTCAATTCCAATTGTATTTTCATGAAGTGCATTATATCCGTTGGCAGTATTATAGTCACCAATAGTATTTTTATTGAGTGAAGCCGAACCGACTGCTGTATTGTGGCTTCCTGTTGAATTATAATAAAGTGAAAAAGCTCCAATAGCAGTATTGGTGTTACCATTATTTATAGCCGTTGGCTGGTTTGTGTATAATGCACTATAACCCAAAGCTACATTTTGACTGCTCCAAAGCGAACCACCATTATCAAAGGATTGCGTATATAAAGCATAACTTCCTACAGCAGTATTTTTGCTCGCCGTGGTATTGTGAATAAGCGCCTGGTAACCGAATGCATCATTGTTATACCCGATGGTATTGGCATTAAGCGCCTGGAAACCCACACCTGTGCTGCTTTGATTAGCATAATTCATTCCTGCCTGATAGCCGAGAAACACCGACCCTAATGGGTCAATACTTCCCGCTTTCTGGTTATTTACTCTAAAACATAAAGCAACATTATCTGTTGTGCCAACGAAATTGGTGGCAGGTGTTGTTCCAGAGTTTCCGGTAATAAGCCAGGCATTTGTGGAGAATGTACCTGTAGGGCCGGTTACTCCAGTTGCTCCGGTAGCGCCAACGCTTCCTGCTGAACCGGTAAGTCCTGTTGGTCCTGTAAGACCAGTGGCTCCGTTGCTTCCTGTCGAACCTGTTGGACCTGTTGCACCGGTGAACCCTGCAAAGCCCTGGAGGCCTATAGGACCCGTTGCACCAGTAGCTCCATTACTACCTGCTGAACCGGTAAGACCTGTCGGCCCGGTGGCTCCGGTTGCACCGTTGCTTCCAGCTGTGCCGGTAAGACCGGTGGGGCCGGTGGCACCTGTAGTTCCATTACTACCTGCTGAGCCTGTAGGTCCTGTTGCACCAGCAGCGCCATTGCTTCCTGCTGAACCTGTAACACCGTTAGCTCCGGTTGGGCCTGTTGGTCCCATACCTGTTCCTGTTGGACCAATGGGCCCGGTAGGGCCTGTTGCACCTGTGGTTCCGGCACCTGTAGGGCCTGTTACACCATTGCTTCCAGATGTTCCTGTAGGACCCGTTACACCATTGGCACCGGTAGGTCCAGTTGGCCCTGTTACTCCGTTGCTTCCGGTAGAACCGGTAAGTCCTATTGGGCCTGTAGCACCTGTGGTTCCATTATTTCCTGCTGTGCCTGTAGGTCCGGTAGGACCTGTGGCGCCTGTGGTTCCTGATGTGCCGGAAGCATTTGCATACAGTGCATAAGGAACACTCAATAATTCTGCAGTACCCATGGCAACATAGCTTGTTCCACCTGTGGCATCCATTTCAATTTTTAAATACTTGGAACCTGTTGCCCAATTGATGGCGCTGAAAGTTCCTGTCTGAACAGTGCCTGTTCCCAGTGAAAGCGTAAATAACCCAAACTGATTCGTGGTTGTAGTTTGTCTTTCAACGTAAACAGGAGTTCCCGTGGAACTGCCATCAAGGATTGAAACCTGCAATGAAATCAATTGTCCGGCAATTAAATTGCCCGAAGTATTGCGGGCTACCGCCTGGTAATTGAATGCCTGGGGTACTTGCGAAATTGCATGAAATGCAAACAACATCAATAAAAAGAACAGAAGCTTGGTTTTTGTTTTCATAGTTTTTTATTTTTAATCATGACAAAATTATTCAGGTGAGAAGCTTGAAACAATCGTGATTCACCCCATTTAAGCAGGTGAATCACGTGTTTATTGTATGTGGTTTTATTATTACTTCACTATTTTTTTGCAGATAACACCATTCTCTGTTTGTATTTGTATGATGTAGAACCCCGTTGGATAAAGCCCTAAATCAACTTTTTCTTTCATCCCGCTTGCTTTGACATTTATTATTTCTTCACCAGTAGAATTGAATATTCTAATAGCTGTTATTTCTTCTGTAGAAACAATTTCCAAATTATCTTTTACAGGGTTTGGATAAGTACTGATCTGAACAGAAGAATTGGTTTCATGAATACCCGTATAATCATGCATCAGTATCACTGATTCCGAGCAATTGGAATGTACATTCACATAACCTGAGGAAAGATAGTAACCTGTTTTGTTCACATTATACCAGTAATTATCGCTTTCCGGAATGGCATTGTATGTTGTGTTGCCAGAAATATCTGTCAACTGGTCTGTCAGGTTAAAAGTGACTGTTGCATTTTGCACCGGTGTTCCGAATTCATCTTTAACATTGAAAGTAACATTGTAATTTGCACTGGATGATTGAAGGGTAACAACAATTGGGTCATTGCCCGGTTCATCAATATAATTACCAAAAGTGTTATATCCAGACATGCTCACTTCGTAATACAGGTTCCCTGATGCCACGTCATGGAAAACAGTAGTTCCTGAAGCATCGGTTGTTTGAGTCACACCATCAAACACAACGCTTGCTCCATTAATCGGGTTGGTTTGATTATCATAAACCCAGAAAGTAATATCAAGTCCAGTGGCAGCTGGAGCGAGGTCAACAATTATCGGGTCGTTGCCGGGTTCATTGATATTTCCAGTAAAAGAAGTATAGCCGGCTTTGCTAACCTCATAATAAAGATTACCTGTTGGTACGTCGTTAAATGCTGTATTTCCAGACGCATCGGTGTACTGTGTCACACCATTGAAGGTCACAGTGGCTCCATCAATTGCGTTTGTTGAGAGATCATACACATAAAAATTAATGGTTAGTCCGCTGCCTGCTGCAGTCAAGTAAACACTTACCGGATCAGTGCCTGGTTCTGTTGCATTGCCGCTTGCTGAAATGTAACCAGCTTTAACAACATCATAACTAATGTTGCCATCGGGAACATTGCTGAATAAAGTTGTCCCTGAAATATCTGTTGTTTGGGTAACACCATTGAAAGTAACCGAAGCGCCATCAATAGGACTTGATGAAGCATCATAAACATTAAAAGTGATATTGCTTCCACTGCTAGCGGCTGTCATATAAACATTCACCGGGTCATTACCTGGTTCATTCACATAATCATCTATTGAAATATACCCGCTGTTTGTCACAGTATAATGAATGTTTCCTGCTGAAACATTATTGAAAACAGTAAGCCCTGAAGCATTGGTGCTTTGTGTCACTCCATCAAAGGAGACGCTTGCTCCATTGATTGGGCTTGAAAGATTATCATACACGTAGAAATTTACAGTGTAACTCACAACTGTAGGAACAAGCGTAACATCTACTGTTGCATTGGCAGTAACATTGGTGCTTCCCGAAGCAGGGTCATAACCGGACATATTTACTGCATACGATCTGTTACCTATGGTAATAGCATAAAAAACAGCCTGTCCTGAAACATCAGTTAATTTAGAGAAACCGTCAAAAGTTACCAAAGCACCCTGCAAATTGTTGCTTGAATTGTCGGTTACATGAAATGTGATGTCATAAGCATTGGCAATAATGGGCGCCAATGTAATGTTTACCACCTGTCCTCCGTTTACATTGATCATTCCATTTGAAGGAGTATATCCTGATTTGGTAACTGAGTAAGCCATATTGTTACCATTGGGAACGGAAGTAAAAGTTGCCAGGCCGTTAGCACCTGTTGTCAGTGTCTGACTGTTGAATGTAACTGAAGCGCCTTGAATAGCTGTACTGGAATTATCTTTCACATAAAAGCTGACCGAATTTCCCGGAGAAGTAAGTTGTACCTGAACAGGATCGTTGCCTGGTTCTACAACGCTACCGGTAAAAGTATTATATCCTGTTTTTGAAACAGTGTAGGGATACGTGCCTGCAATAAAATTATTAAAAGTCGTATTTCCTGAAGCATTCGTGGTTTGTGTGAATCCATTAAAAAGAACAGAGGCGCCATTTATTGGAGCAGAGTTAATATCCTTAACATGGAACGTAACCGAGTAAACCTTTGTATATTTTGCAATATATCCATCGGCCCCTACGGTATAACCCAATGTGCCTGATTTCATGTTAACAGTCCTAAGAGTTCCCGCTAATGGCGCACTCACACTGTTCCAGTTTGTACCACCATCAGTGGTATTCATGATTGCACTCATTGTTCCGACAGACCAGCCTTTTTGGGTATTCACGAAACATAAACCAAATAGATTAAACGTGGAAACACTGTAAACTTCAATCCATGTAGCACCACCGTCAGTAGACTTTTCAACTCCATCGCCCATTGCAATGTATCCGGTGTTGGCATCCAGGAACTGAATACAGTTTACATCAACATTGTTAAGAGTAACAGCCATGGTCGTTGACCATGTGGAACCGCCATCGGTTGTTTTATAAATTCCTTTGCCCCTCCCTGCTACCCAGCCTGTATTGGCATTAAGAAAATGACATGACCATAACTCGCCTGATGAAATGGTAACATTACTCCATGTGCTACCACCATTGGTTGTTTTTAAAACTTTACCATTACCCGGGTTACCTCCCACAGCATAACCTGTATTCACATCTATGAAAGAGACTGCACTTATATCCAATGTTGTTCCTGACGTTTGCGCTGTCCAGCTAACACCGCCATTTGTGGATTTGATGATTGTTCCATTAAAGCCGACTGCATAACCTGTTGTAGCATCTGGAAAAGTAACTGCGATTAATGTATTCGTTGTATTTGAAACCCGCTGTGTCCAGGTTGCACCGCCATCATCGGTTCTATATACATTGCCATTCAGTCCCACTGCAACAGCATGAAGACTGTCAATGGTATAAACTCCATTAAACTGGTCAGTGGTCCCACTATTCATTTGATGCCAGCCATACTGTGCATTTGCAAATAAAACGCTTGTTAAAAGCATTACGAGAATTGCGATAAATCTTTTTGTTGTTTTCATGTTATTTTGTTTGGATAAAGTTTACAATAATTAATAAAGCAAAATTATATAGCCTCGACAGTCTCAACAATAGGGAATCACGTGAATTCAATGCGTGAATCACCTGTTTCTTTCACAGTTGTACATTAAAAGAGATTCCTCACTTCGTTCGGAATGACAACCACTTCAAGGCTTTTTGGGGAAGATAGAGGAGGTGGCTCTTCCGCCACCTCCTCTATCTTCCCTCCCGACAACATGAAGGTGCTGTCATTCCGAACCGCCCTTCAGGTGAGGAATCTCTCTTAAAATATTCCATTTTTGAATAGGCTTCACTCCATTCTAATTAGTTTGTCTATGTTGATAAAATTCAATCATCACTCATCACCAACTACAGTAAATTCAATACTCCTATCAAGTTTTTCATTCAGGTATAATTCAACTTTGTATTCTCCCAAGGGCCATATACGCGGCAGAGAATAATCAAAATAGAATCGTTGAGACTTATCAGTGGTATAATCTGCTGCGCCAATTACCTGGTTTATTGCTCCTGCTGCATTTACCGCAATCCATGATGCTTTCAACACAATGGTATCAACGACACCTGCGGTTTCCACCTGGAGATAAAAAGGTCCATCGCTTTGATGATAGACAGCTCCCACTTTTTCAAACAAAGGCTCTGAGGCATCCTCGTTAGCTATGTTTTTGGCGAGGTAAGCTTCTTTCACATGAGCAGTGCTTACATTAAATTTTAAAGAAAAACCCATCGTATATTTTATTTAGCACATAGTTTTAAAAATCTTTTTTCCACAAATCACAAAATTCAAATCTCAAAGACCAAATAAACTCCAAACTCAAAAGAGTAAAATTTCAAACAGTTTTGTCCCAAATTTTCGGGATTATAAAATAGGAATTTGTTGTCTTTTGTTTTGTTGATTTTTCAAGTTGAATAAATGAACATCAATCCAGTTGTTTCCAAACGCCCCCCAGGTAACAGTAGATATGATTCGTATTGCTGTTCACATAAACAGTTCCTGTCACAGGTGATGAGGGGGCCGAAGACTGAGGCGTAAGAGTCAGTATCGAATTAATCGTTACTTCTCCTGTATTAAAATTGCCTTTAATTAATGGAGTTGACGTGCTTGAGTTAGAAATATAAAGTAAGTTGTTTCCTGTTTCGTCCATTCCTGCCTGGTAACCCAGAAAAACATTTGCTCCGCCTGTTGTGTTTTTTCCACTCTGATATCCTATCATCGTATTATTATGTCCGCTGTTTGAATAGCCTGTCTCTACACCAACGCAGGTTGAGTAATTGGTTCCAACTTGTAAATACCCCGAGTTGCTGCCAATAAAACAATTACCATATCCACCGGCATTGCTATAACCTGCATTATTGCCAATAATAGTATTCAAAAATCCTGTTGTATTTCCCTTGCCGGCATTAAAGCCCAAAAATATATTTGAATAACCGGTAGAACTTGAATAACCTGCCTGGTAACCAATAGCTGAATTATATCTTCCATTCGTGCTGTTTGTAGGGTTTGTTTGATTGAGCGCTTTATAACCAATTGCCAGATTGCAGACATCTTCATCTCCCTGACCATTAGTTTGACCTTGCAGTGCATAAGGGCCAATTGCCATACTGTAATTGGCACTCGTGCTATACTGACCTGCACAATAACCTATGAAATTATTTTCAGTACCATAATTGTTTGCCTGACCTGCACAATACCCGGCAAAAAAGTTATTACTGCCTGAAATATTATGAAGCCCGGCGTAGTATCCTTCAAACTGATTATTTTCTCCCGTTGTGTTGCAAAACCCGGCATTATAACCAACAAAATGGTTGTAACTTTTTTCGGTATTATTGCAACCAGCCAGGGTACCGCTAAAGTAATTACACGCCCCTGTCGTATTATTATAACCTGCCATATAACCCTCAAAGAAATTTTCAGAACCAGTAGTGTTTTTCAAACCGGCTTCGCATCCAATGAAATGATTATGAAATCCTGTTGTGTTTGCCTTTCCTGCTGTAAACCCAATTGCCAGATTTCGTCTTCCATTAATGGAGTTTGTTGGATTCGTATTAAAAAGGGACATATAACCCATTGCCATGTTGTTGACATCTTCATCTCCCTGCCCGTTTATTTGGTTGCCAAGGGCATTGTATCCAATGGCAAACGAATTATTGGCAGTAGTATTATTATAGCCGGATAGATATCCAATAAAAAAATTATCCTGGCCTGTAGTGTTTTTTACGCCCGACTCCCAACCTACAAATTGGTTATATGCGCCGGTAGTATTTTGATAACCGGCATCCTCTCCAATAAAAATATTTCTTGTGCCAGTAGTGTTTTTTGTTCCCGCGTAGTTACCTATAAAAATATTGCTGCTCGCAAGGTTTTCATAGCCTGCATTGTACCCAATGATAATATTACAGCAACTGGTTTGGTTTTTATACCCGGTATTGAACCCTATATAGGTATTATTTCCTCCAGATGTGATTAAGTTTCCTGAGTTGTATCCGATAAGTGTGTTGCTGCGGTTACTCAGATCGTCGTTGGCACCAGCCCCTTCGCCAATAAATACTGATCCTCCTGTGTTCAAAATCTCCAATTGCCCTTTGGTTGTGATGCGGGTATGAATAACATTGTTGGTGCGAAAATCCAACGATTGATTGTCGGTGGTTCCGATAAAATGAGTACCGCAAGAAGTTCCTGAATTCCCCGATAGGTCCCAGCCTCCTGCGCCTGTCATCAACATTTTCCAGTTTGGTGTCGTAGTTGTACTCGAATTGAAATAAAAGCCGGGAGTATTATCTGTTTGATAAATCAGTAACCCTTCAGCAGGAGTTGAAAAGGACATTCCTCCTCTTTGAATTAAAGTCATACGCGGTATCAATATTCCACTTGTGGTTGAACGAATCTCAAGCATAGCGTTTTCATGAGGGGTAAATGTTGTTGCACCAATGCCCACATTTTGCGCCCTTGTATTTATAATCATACACAGCGCAAAAAAGAACAATATCCATTTTTGTTTACTTATTGTTTTCATGATTGAGCGTTTAAAAGTTTTTAGTTTTCAAATCTATTGTATTGTATGTTGTCAAAATGCCTTCTCGCGGATTGCGTATCATTGTTTCCACAATGAAAGTTCCATCATTCAGTTCATTTAATTCAATTTTAAACCGGTTATTACCCGGAATAATAACACTGCTTTTTGAATACACTTCATTGCCGGAAATCCCATATATTCTCAACTGAAGATTACCATACCATTCTGAAAAATGATCTACCCTGATTCTGCCTGCTTTTGAATCATCAGTAACATTTATACGTTTAGAGCTGCCACTCTGAGAAACACTGATCTCTTCTATGACCGATGTTGCTGCTGTGGTTGCATCTTTTGATTTTTCCTGATAAAGTGATCTGATTGCGTTCATATCTTTGATTTTTTAAGAATTTAACATGAGTTAGATGTTGATTCTCCCCGTGGGATATCTTCTTTTAAAGCAAACCTGTTTGCCAGGTGGATTATCCAACGGGGTGAATCCGCATCCCATTTTTTCAATTTCCCATTACAACTTTTTTCGTGATCCTGTTATTTAAACTTGTCAGAACAACCAGATAAATTGCTTTTCCCATACTTTCTGTTGAAAGACTTACATGGTTTGTTCCCTGAATTATTTCACCTTCTGTGTCACTTATTAATCTTCCTGCGACATCATACATTTCAACAGAATATTTTTCACCCGCAACTCCGCCAAATTCAACAGACATCAGGTCTGCTGACAATTGTTGAATGTTTCCAAAAGCAAGGCTTTCCTCTTCTTTACAATTTAAACTAATTGGATTGTAAGTAACAGAGGAACCATCGTAATCTGTTTGTTTCAATCTGTAATAATTGTTGTTTTCAGTTTGGGAATCAATCACAGAATAATAGCGAATTTCATTGCTGTTGCCTGCTGAAGGAATCTGATCAACAGTGTTCCATTCATTCATATCAGGCGACCTTTCAACTGTAAAATAATCACTGTTGGTTTCTGAAGCCGTGGCCCATTTCAAAATCACTTTATCCCCGCTACAATCAGCATTAAAATTTATCAAGTCAACAGGCAGAGGAGAAATTTTATTTACCAATACCCATGGCGCACTGAAATTAATGCCGGTAATGTTGTTTACATTGTTATCTGCTGCATCCGCTGCTCCTCTGAGTTGAGTGTCCCAGGCGGAACCATTCCAATATTGGGCAGCAAGCGATGTCCCGGTCAATGAGTTTAAATCATTGATGACCCCATTTGCATCATACGCTAAAGTGAGGGTTATTGCAGGATTGGTGGAATAATTATTAAAGCAAACAACCCAAAACCTGTCAACCATATAAGCAGAATTATCACTACCAGAACTGTTGTTGATGTTTGTCACACTTGAAAAATAACCATTGCTGTTGGAGGGAAATGGCTGGTTGTTGTTCAGAGTGTGATAGGTTGAAACAATAATCCCGGCATCCACGGAAGCAGGTGTTCCTCCCGAAGTTTTTTCAAATGCCAGCGGCAAATAATCTCCATCTGCAGTGCCAAAAGGGATAATGTATGTTCCTGTTGAATTATTGGTTGACCAGGCAATGCGATTGGTTTCGCCATCGGAACATATCAATCCATTATTGCGGGTGATACCATCGCTGCTTTTTTGATTAATGGTTATGCATGCGCCTTTGCAAACGGTGATAACCCCGTCCCCCAATTGCAGTGAGTTATTCTGAGCAATTGAATTTAGCGGTGAAAGAAAGCAAAAAATTAATAGTATTTCATTGATGGTTTTCATACCGATAATTTACACTGCAATATTACTATGCAGCGCATACCGGCTTCAAGCGGGAATCACCAAAAGTGAACAGGTGAATCACCTGTTTTTTTAAGAAATGAGAAATTTATTCAATTTCTATCAGTCCATTTTTAATGGCATAAATCAAAAGGTTCACAATGTTTTTCGATCCGGTTTTCTGGATAAGGTTTGTTTTGTGTCCTTCCACAGTGCGGAGGCTTATAAAAAGTTTATCTGAAATTTCCTGGTTTGTGAATCCTTTGGCGACAAGATCCAGCACTTCAAGCTCGCGCTTGCTGATGTCAGCATCGGGTTTATTGCTGATATATTTTTTTGTGAAGAATGTGAGCAATTCCTCTGAGTAATAATTTTTCCCTTGCAGGTAAAGTTTAATAGCAAAATCAAGTTCTTCACGTTTCACATTTTTCAGGAGAAAACCTATTGCACCGGCTTCAATCATGCTTTGCAAATATTTCTCTTCTCCAAACATTGAAATAGCGATGATTTTCAAATCGGGGAAACGTTCTATAGCTATTCGTGCAGCATCAATGCCGTTCATCACAGGCATTTTAATATCCATGAACACCAGGTCGGCTTTCGTATTTTCTATCAGTTCTAAAAATTCCTGCCCGTTTGAAGCTTCAGCAACAAGCTCCATTTCGGGAAATGTACCAATGATCATTGCAAATCCTTTTCTGAAAATTTCATGATCATCAACAATGATTATTTGAGTCTTTGTGGTCATAATCCAAATTTGTTAATATCCAAATCCCAAGTTCCAAATCCCAAGGGTCGCCATGCCCGTCCTGGATCTTGGAATTTGGAGTTTGTATCTTTGAATTTATATCGTGTATTTTTTATAATTCACATTTATCAAACACTGCATCCCTCTCCCCTGCTGGCTTTCAAGCTGGCAGTTGCCGCCAATTGATTTCACACGGTTTTGAATATTGCCTAATCCCAATCCCTTATTTGGATCATTGATTATTTTTTCAAAATCGAAGCCTTGTCCGTCATCATGGTATTTCACAGCGATCATTTTATCGTTGTCACTGATGTCAATTGAAATACTTTTCGCCTGTGCGTGTTTGATGGTGTTATTGATCATTTCGAGAATCACACGGTAAAGGGTTATTTCAACTGCCGGATGATACCTTCGATCTTTTTTATCAGCCAATACCGAAATATTAATGCTTCCCGATTTTTGCAACTTATCACAGAAAGTTTCAACTGCCGTAACAAGCCCGTAATCATTCAGGGTTCCCGGCATCAGCTTGTTTGCAATGGAACGTGTATTTTTAATTGCATCGTCCACCAGTTCGCCTGTGAAGTTAAGGAATTCCTCTCTCTTTAAAGGTTCATGCCTATCCGACTTGAGTTCGTTCACATAAAGGCTAACGGTACTAAGCATGGGTCCCAGTCCATCATGCAATTCTTCCGCAAAATGTTTTCTTTCCTTTTCCTCTGTTTCGATAATCTTGGCAAACATCCTGCGCCTGGTTTGTTTTTGCTTGTAAACATTGAACAAAGCGAGTATCACTGCGATCAATAAAATACCTCCCAGGGAGATTGAATAAATTATTATTTTGTTTTTTTTCAGTCTCAAATCCTGGTATTCCTTTTCACTTTCCAACTGGGCAATCCTGGTTTCTTTTTTTCCGGTTTCATATTTTGTCTGCAGTTCAGCAATTTTTGAATTACTGTCATCGTTGAAAATACTATCGTTTATCAGCTTGAACATTTTTTGATATTTGTATGCGTTTTTATAATCGTGCAGGCTGTCATACGCTTGTGATAAATAATCATAGGCGAGCACCTGGGTTTGCAAAGCATTAATATTCTGAGCCAGCTTCAGACTTTTATCAGCATATTCAATAGCATCCTTATAATTCCCAATCTCAACTTTGATCATGGCAATATTTACAAGAATAATTGCCAATGTACTATTATCACCAACTGCTTCCATCATTGTTTTCGATTGCATGTCATATTCCAGCGCTTTTTCTAATAAACCAGTTGCAAGTTTTTTGTCGGTTGTTGTTGTCCCCTGTGAATAATAAACGTTTCCGAGGTTCATGTACGAACGGGAGATGCTTCTGTTGTCCTCAAGTTTTTTCGCAAAGTCAAGCGATTTCAAATAATTTTCAAGCGCCTTATCATAATCAAACTTTTGATAATATGCATTGCCAATCCCATTGTAGATAAGGATCAGCGTTTTTTTATCGTTTGTCTCTTTTGCTAATTTTAATGCAAGGTTATAATACTCCAGCCCTTTGTCATAATGACCAATGATCACCTGTAGCATGCCTAGGTTGCTGTAAACTCCGGCAGTTTCTTTATTATCCCCAAGTTCTTCCGAAATTTTCAGTGACGTTAAATAATATTCAGTGGCTTTGTCATATTGTCCCTGTTTGTAACAAGCGCTTCCCAGTCCATTATTCGCATCGGCAATTCCTTTTTTATCCCCCAGTTCAGTGGCAATGTTTAAAGCTTTTGTAAAATCCGACATTGCTTTGTCGCTCTCCCCCATATTCAGCAATACTTTTCCGGAACTCCTGTATGCAATAACTTCCAACTTTTGATTGTTGATCCTGGTGGCAATAAAAAGCGCCATTTTGTAATAATAAAGCGCTGTATCGGGATCCGATTTTTTGAAGAGGTCGCCTGCAGCAAGCAGTGTCTTTATTTTAACCGTGTCGTGTTTTGCTAACACAAACTGAGTTTTCAGGCTGTCAACCGTTCTCTCGTTCTGCGAAAAAACATTGGTTGAAATTAAAACGCCTGCGAGGGCAATGACAAAAATACAACAGAATTTTTTACTCATACATTTTCATTTAAAACTTAAAAATTTCATCTCTTTTTTCAGCCAATGTCATTGATGGCACAAGCAAGATCACAAACTTTAATTAGTGTCTGCACGAAAAGTCAAGAGAGATTCTTCACTTCGTTCAGAATGACAGCCGCTGCAGGTTTTTTTGGGTGGGGGGAGAGAGCAGGCGGCAGAAGTGCCGCCTGCTCTCTCCCCCCCTCTACAACCAAAAGACGCTGTCATTCCGAACCGCTCTTTAGGTGAGGAATCTCTTTTATATGGCGTTTCCGTGCAAGCACTAATTAAGAATTCAGCATTATCTGAGGTGTCAAAGATAGAAAAAAAACAATACGATTTGATGGGGGAAATTTTAGACTTTTAAATGGTTGAAACTTTCGAAAAAACAAATGCAAATTATGAACCCGAAAACAAATAGTTTTTGAGTCGCCTCAGCCCTCAAAATGTTTTCCTTTTTTGAATCAATTTCCGGCTTCAAAATTCAGCTTTCAGATTTCGCAAAATTTCAAATTTCAAATTTCAAATTCCCATTTTCCAATTTCAAATTTCATGTTCCCATTTTATTTTATTAATTTAGCATAAGCTAAAATTTTTACAAATGAAATTGAAAGGATAAAAAAAATGAAAACAAAATTATCGGTATTGTTCCTCATCATTTTTGTTTTGAGTTCGTGCGGGCGCAGGGATGCGGATAAGTTCAACAGCCGCGGGTCTGATTATTACAAACAGGGCAAATACATCCTGGCAATTGAGCAATTCAGCGAAGCCATTAAAATAAATCCGCAGTTTGCCGAGGCATTTAACAACCGCGGGCTTGCTTATTTTAAACAGGGCAAAAATGAAAAGGCGCTGGCTGACTACGATTCGGCAATAATTCTCAAACCACTGTTTGCCGAGGTCTATACCAACCGCGGACAGATTTTTCACAAACAGGGCAACTACGATGCAGCCATTGCCGACTATCGCAAGGCTATTACAATAAAACCTGAGGATGCCAAAGCTTATAACAACATCGCACGTTCGATGACCGAACAGGGACGGTATGATTCGGCAATGATAGAGTTTGGCATTGCACTGAAACTCGATCCGAAACATCCCGAATTTTATTACAACCGCGCAAACACCTACGAAAAGCTGAAAAACGTAGAGGCTGCCATTGCTGACTACACAACTGCCATCAGGCTGAATCCTAAATTTGCGAAAGCTTATAACAACCGCGGGAGTGTGTATGACGATCAGAAAAAATACAACCTTGCGCAGGCTGACTATGCAATGGCCATAAAACTCGACTCGGCATTTACGGAGCCGATTAACAATCGCGGGCTTTCGTACTACAACAAGGGCAAGGTTGATTCGGCAATTGCGGAATACAATGCTGCATTAAAAATAAACCCTGAATATCCTGAAGCGCTCTACAACCGCGGATATGCTTTTTATAAAAAAGGAGAAAAAGATCTGTGCGAAAAAGACTGGAAAAAAGCCGCAGACCTGGGATATTCGGACGCAAGGAAAAAATTGAAAAAATATTTTGACCTGGATTATTAGTTACCAGGTTTCAAATAAAGTTATCAAAAAATTATTGCATCGAAGTACGACCGGAAATTTTGGGAGTAGAATATTATAGTGAAGAAAAAATAAAGTCCCCGTGGGGCGGGATATCGGTAGAAAATAAAATACGTAGAAAGCAAAAGCACCTTAGGTGCGAAATCATTTTGAACAATAAAACATCATCGAACTGATCACGTTTTATTATATCGTCACTACGCGACTTCAGTTTGAACCTGATATTTTTTTCTAACAATATACCGTCACTAAATGACTAAATCCCGGAAGTTTCGCATACGCGAGGGAAGGTCAAAAACACTTGTGCTTACCTTTACTTTACTTTACTTTGTACGCGGAATAAATAACCGGTACAATAACGGGGATACAAATTCATTTTTGGATTTCCAGACGATTTTATGTAAATTTGTAAGAGCAGCTTTGTCAGACAATAAATAATAAACCGCAAAAATGGACATCAGCAGATTCAAAATTAAAAGAGACCTTGACCTCAGACTATCGGATCTTAAAACCAATGAAAGTGGAGGATACCGTTCAAAAGCCAACGCAAAAGCAAAGCTGGATGAGAACATCGTCCGTATGGCTGATCTGCAGGGCAAACTTTACGCACAAGATAAATATGCCCTCCTGATAATTTTCCAGGCAATGGATACAGCCGGAAAAGATGGCACTATCAAGCATGTGATGTCGGGTTTAAATCCTCAGTCCACACAAGTGCATAGCTTTAAACAACCCTCAGCCGAAGAATTGAATCACGACTATCTGTGGCGGCCCATGAAAAACCTTCCTGAGCGGGGCGCTATTGGAATTTTCAACCGGTCATATTATGAGGAAGTACTGGTAGTGAGGGTGCATAATCTTTTGAATAATGAGCATATCCCTGGAAAAAATATGACTAAAAATATTTGGAAAACACGCTTTCGGCAGATAAGAGATTTTGAAAAATATTTGTTTGAAAACGGGATCATCCCGATAAAATTTTTCCTGCACATTTCGAAGAAAACGCAGGCGCAACGCTTGTTGGAACGAATAGAAAATAAAACCAAAAATTGGAAGTTCTCGGCAGCCGACCTGAAGGAACGTGAATACTGGAACGACTATCAGAAGGCTTACCAGGAAGCAATCAGGGAAACAAGCACAAACCATGCACCCTGGTATGTTATACCTGCAGACAAGAAATGGTTTGCACATTTGCTGGTTTCGGAAGTAATTGCCAAAACTATGGAATCTTTAAATCTCGATTTTCCCACGGTAAACAAGGAACTGGAAAAAGAACTTATGGAATGTAAAAGAAAATTGATGAGCGAAGAATAGGTTCATTGTTGCCCGGTTAATTTTTCATATCGTCACTTCGTGGCTAAAATACCATCACATTTTTTTTACTAAGACAACATCGCTCCGGGATTTCCTGCCTCCGACATTACGAGCATGCATAGTTCGGGATTTGTAATTTTGAAATTACTGGATGTGATTTGATGAAATAACAGAAGGATGGATTTTTGCTGACACTACGAGCAAAAACTGTGCAGCAAGATTACCTTAGCAACGTCACCGACCCCATGTAAATCTTCTCGGGGCAATTGATTCCTTTCACCGTTATCCTGTAAACATACACACCCGGAATTTTATCTGCGCGTGAAGGGTTGTTATGATAACCGCCATTCCAGGGCTGCGAAGGGTCGTCAGTTTTGTACATGATGTTTCCCCAACGATCGTAAATGATCATGTCATAGTCTCCCGGTTCCCAACTGATGCCGTAAGCCTGGAAAACATCATTCTTTCCATCGCCATCAGGTGTAAAACTGTTTGGAATGTAAATAGTGAAAATATCGTGAACGATCACCAATTGCGATGTGGTGTCGGAACAGCCATAGCTATCGGTGACGATCAGGGTAACGGTGTAATTATTTACTGAATAAAAAGGATGAATCACTGATTGTCCGCATGCGGTGCCAGTGCTGTCGCCAAAATCCCATTGCCATGAAACAGCATTCTCGGTGCCTGAGGTGAAAACAACTTCAGGATGGTCAATAGTGATCGGATTGGGATGATACCAAAAACTTGCAGTAGGTCCCGGAACATTCATGATAGACACCGAGGCGGTGGTGTCGCAATGACCATTGCTGACAGAGACTGTATAAATACCCGGCATTAGATTGTTGATAGTTTGTGTAGAATCGCCGGTGTTCCACAGGTATGTGAAAGGACCTGCTCCTCCCCCGCTCACTGTGGCCGTTGCTGAACCGTCGGCTTGTCCGCAATGTGCATTGGTGTGTGTAATGCTTGCCACGGGATAGCTTGCAACATTGATCACAGTGGTTAAAACCGTAGAGCAATTATCTGCATCCGTAACCGTGACTGAATAATTTCCTGCCGGGATATTTGAAGCTGTTGCAGATGTTTGAACAGGGTTTGTATTCCACGAATACTGTATGGGCTGCGTGCCCCCGGTGACAATAACACTTGCCGTACCATCCGACATTCCGCATGATGCATTTTGAACATTGCCAATGGATGCACTGAGGTTTGCAATATTTGTGATCACTGCATTGTCAGTAACAGTGCAGCTTCCATCATCAACAGTAACAGTATAAGTTCCCGCTGAAAGGTTGCTTGCAGTCGGGGTTGTCTGCGCCGGCGTTGTGCTCCATAAATAAGTATAGCTTCCCGACCCACCCGAAGCGCTCACACTTGCCGACCCATTCGACTGACTGCAATTTTCATCAATGGTTGACATGAGCAATGAGAAACCTCCGCTGGTGGCGACAATAGCCGATGCTGTGGATGAGCATGACCCATCGTTAACAGTGACAGTATAGGTTCCGGCACCGAGATTTGTAGCTGTTGTGCCGGTTTGTACTGGGGTTGTACTCCATGTGTAAGTGAAGTTTCCCGATCCACCGCTGGCTGTCACAGAAGCTGAACCATTGGTTTGCCCGCAGGTGGTGGTTTGTGTTGTCACACTTGAAGTGATCGCTGTAACGCTAAAAGGGAGACTGCCCGATGGCGCAACATTGCCGCAAAGATCGGTAACCGAGTTGCAGGCGTTTGCATCTAAATTCAAACTGTATGAGCCGCTGGCAGAAATAGCAGGAGTAACTGATATTGTAAACACTCTTTCCTGGGTTCCACCGGAAGCACAACTGGCTCCTGTAATGCTGGTGATCGTATATGGGCCTCCCGGTCCGGTGAGTGTAAGATCACAGGCAGCGATGGTACTGCAAAGAATATTTTCGGAAAATTCAAAAGTTATTGAAGTAGCTCCACAACCGATATTCGAAAGAATTGATTCGATATGCGGCGGAACATTATCAAAGATCTGCGCAGTGGATGAACTGAAATCAATTGTGTAACCATAAGTGGAGCCTGACCAGTTCGATACCATCATCACATAAATATTCCCGGCAACAACAGGAATGTCCTGATTAAATTCAGGGCCATTGGTATCGCCGGGACCATTGTGATTTCCCGATCCGCCATGGGCAGTGCTTGCTCCTGTAGCACCATTGAAAGCGGTTGTGCTGCCCCAGGAGTTACAACTGATCTCAAGAGCAGCATTGCTATAAATGTCAGCGCATGTAGCATTGGTCAGATTGAACACAGTCCAGTCATAATCATCGCCACTACCGCTGGTATTATTGGGAGTAAGAACAAAACTAAAGTTGCCGGTTGTCTGGGCGGTGAAGGTGTACCAAACATCATTGATCTCACCGTCCGTACATGAGGTGGCTGTGTTGACTTCATTGGCGAAGCCTCCTGTACCGGAATATGAATTTGTTTCGGAATAAACATTCTGGCAAATTGGAATAGCGCCTGCGCAATCCTGGTCAGTTGGAGTCTGTGAAGAAACTACAAAAGGTATAATTATGAAGAAAAAAAGTAAAAAGTAAATTCGCTGCATCGTGGTGTTAGAGAATGTTTACAAATAACCTCCTAAAATTATCGCACTAAATTCTGAGCAAAAATACGAAATTATGAAATACAAACTTATTTCTGTTTTTTTCAATTCGCAGGTTTGCAATCCCAATAATCCGGGTTGTACACAAAAATGGAAAAAGAAGCTGACGGGATTATTTTTTCAAACTTTCCCGGCGACACTACGGCATTATTGTTACTCTGCCAAAATAATCGTGTCTGAGTCCGCCAATATCTTTAAGAATGATCCTGTAAATATAAACACCTACCAAAGCATCTTTCTTGTCACCTTTATTATTTAATGTGCCATTCCAGGGCTCAGCGCTTATTCCATTCCATGTGTTTGTAGAGAAAACCAGGTTTCCCCATCTGTCAAAGATTTTACAATCATAATTATTCGGGTCAACACTTATCCCTGATGGAAACCATGTATCATTTTTGATGTCTCCGTTAGGTGTAAAAGCATTGGGAATATAAAAAGTAAAAATATCTCTCACGATGACAGTATCTGTTACAGTATCCATACAACCGTTTACATCGGTAACGACCATTGTAACAGGGAAGCTTCCGACAGTGTTGTACAAATGTTCAACAGAAATACCGGCTCCGGTTGTTCCATCACCAAAGTCCCATGTACAACCAAGTGTGGTACCTGCAGAATTATTTATGAAAGTAACAGGAGTTGCATTCACTGTAACAATTGTTGGATGAAATGAAAAACTGGCAGTAGGTCCGGGAATATTCTGTATTGAAACGTTTGTAACATAGGTGCAGAAGCCATCATTCACTGTCACTGTAAAAACTCCGGCTGATAGCCCGGTTAAAGTTGTTGATGTCTGCGGTGGGTTGGTGCTCCAGGTATAGGTGTAAAATCCTGTACCACCACTGGCAATTACAGTAGCTGTTCCGTTTCCTTTACCACAATCTTCATCCGTAGATGAGGTAGTGGCAGTAGGTCCGGGGTTTTGAGGTATATTCACAGTTGTGCTTGTTGTGCACCCATTTGTATCTGTCACGGTGACCGAATAATTTCCGGTTGGTACGTTTGCAAGATTTTGTGTCGTTTGAATTGGGTTGGAATTCCAGTTAAATGTAAAAGGTGGTGTTCCACTGCTCACTAACAACGTAGCGCTTCCATTTGATTGATTGCAACCGGCATTTTGAAAACCGGAAATACTTGAAATTGGTACAGGTGTAGTACTTATTGTCACAGTATTTGTAGCAACACATCCATAAGCATCCGTAACTGAAATATGATAAGTTCCGGCAGCAACGTTTGTCATGCTTGGAGTTGTCTGTGATGGCGTGCAATCCCATAAATATTGATAAGGAGTTGTTCCACCGTTAGGAGCAGCAGTAGCACTGCCATTTGAAAGTCCACAAGTAGAATTTACCGAACCTGCAATTGTTACGGAAGGACCGGCCATATTCAAAACTGTGGTTGTTGCTGTAGCCGTACAACCATTACAACTAACCGTAACAGTATAGGTTCCTGCAGGAATATTAATAGCTGTTTGAGTTGTTTGTACCGGAAATGTGTTCCATGAATAAGTATATTGAGCGCATGCTCCTCCTATTGGGCTTGCCGTCGCTGTTCCGTTGGAATGTCCGCAGGTTTCGCTTGTGTTGGTCCCTGTTGCTGTAGGCGGTGGAATATTATTAATAACAACTGAAGTAGTCCCTGTACAACCCGCTGCTGATGTAACAGTAACGGTATATGTTCCCGGAATCAAACTTGTTGCAGTAGCTGTAAGTTGGCCGTTGCTCCAGACATATCCTGTTCCACCAGAGGCTGTAGCGCTTCCATTACTCTGACCGCAGGATGCATCAATGGATGAAGTTATTTGAGGGTTTGGTAATGGATTAACAGTTACTACACCACTGCCCACCATTGTACAACCTGTATTTGTTCCTGTCACTGTATAGGTAGTTGTTGTGGCCGGAGTAACAGTGAGTGTATCACCGGTATATCCGGTATTCCACACATAGCTTGTAGCGCCTGAAGCTATCAACTGTGCTGCCTGCCCAGCGCATACAGCAGTGTTAGGTATAGTTATTACAGGATTCGAATTTACAGTCACTGTAACGGGTTCCTGGGTGGTGCACCCAGGCGTGGTCGCTGTGACAGTATATGTCGTGGTTGTTGCAGGGGTAACTGTGATTGTAGGAGTGGTTAAACCATTGCTCCATAAAAATGAAGCAGCAGGATCAGTACTTGTTGCAGTCAGGGTTGTTGAAGCACCACCACACAAAGTCGGGGCAGCAGGGCTTATTGATAATCCGATAGTACTGCTGACATTTACATTTACATCATCGGTAAGTACAACCTGGTTTCCACAAGAATTATAAATTACCTGGGCAGTATAAGTAGTCGAAGAGGTTGGGCAAACGTTGATAGTTGCATTGGTATCAATTTGTGCGAAGTTGTGCCACCAGCTAATTGAATAATTCGGTGTTCCATTAGGAGTAAACCTCCATGCTTCATTGCTTGCAGTCCATTGACCGGTATTTCTTCCGGGAGGACATATACCTAATGTCCCTGTTGCATTCTGAATACCAATAACTGCATTTCCACTATTCCATGAAGAACAAAGCGGCTTATTCTGGATATATACTTCAATCGCATTGGTGCTTTCATAGAGTACAATTTGACTAGTTGAAATCAGAGAAGTACAACTGAACTCAGCAACCTGGTTCCAATTTATTACAAAGGTACGGCAAGGATATTGTCCAAGAATAGCGTAGTACATTTGACCTGCAATTTGAGGATCAATATCCTGATAAGGTCCTAATACATAAGGACCCGTACTACCACTTATGATAGAAGAGTTCGGACAAGTAGCAGTATATGACCATGCATTGTAAAGCATAGCATTTGCGGGTCCAAAAGAAATGCAACCATTTGAACCTGCAACAATTTGTGTATAAGACACACCGTACATACAGAAATCAAAGGGCAAGGTTATAACTCCACTCCATATATCATCCTGATTAACAAGAATAGCCGTCCCTGTATTATAGGCGTAAGGTGGTGAATAAGGAATTGAAGAAACGGCATAACTCGTGGTTGCACCAGTAGCAAAAACAGTTGCTGTTAAATTTGTGCAAGTAGTATTACAATTGAGATTTTGATCGGGTCCCGCAGAAATATTTGGACAACCTGGCGCCTGCGCTATTATCCTATTAATGCTCAAAACCATGAAGGCACTGAAAACAATGAAAAGTCTCATTTTTTTCATTTTATCTTTTCTTTTTTTAATAATTATTCGACAAAATTAATAATAATTTACGCAACTATCAAACTTAGTAACGAAAAACGAATTAAAAGTAAACTCAATTTTATTATTTTTTTAGATAGTTTTAACAAGAATTAATCTCTAAATCAATGAATGATTACCTGATCAACGTAACGGATAATGGCCAGTAGTCCGTTAAAACCCCATGTTTATTTTTCATTGTTATTTTGCAAACATACACACCTGAAGGCGCAGGGGTATTAGAACCTTTTATTTTTCCATCCCACTTCGTTTCCAAATTTGTTGTTTCAAACATCAATTTCCCTGTTTTATCATAAATGCTAAATCTGTAACCATCCGGATTCATATCAACTCCGGAAGGACCAAAATATCCACCGTTGGGATCATCAGGTTTATAACCTGAAGAAAGAAAGAAAGGAGGTTTATTCTTTACGGTAATTCTTGTAATGTTTGTATCTGAACACCCTTCACTATTAACAGCGATAAGTCGAACGCTATATGTACCATTTGAAAGATATTCATGTTGAGGATTTTGCTCAGTGGATGTTGCTTTATCTCCAAGCGACCATAACCAGGCAGTTGAATTGATTGAATTATCTTTAAAAGAAATCACATCAGTTTCCAAATCCTGCGAATAGCTGAACTTTGCCTCAGGTGATCCTTTTACTTTTATAAAGTCAGCATAATTAATTTTTTTAACAAGTCCCGATTTCTTAAATTTTACTGTTAGTGTCACACTATATGAACCCGCTTTTGTGTAGGTATGTGATGGAGTCTTTTTCAATGACGCTTTCGTGTTATCACCAAATGCCCATAAATATGAAATGGTGTCTGAAATTATTGCCGGCTTAAATTGAACATTAATGGGAGCACATCCTTCTGTAATATTGGCAGTGATGTAACCATAATTCATTTGGTTTTTGACAATATTAATATTGGGGACAGAATTGTTGATTTCTGTATTCTTTATTGTAGAACTGGTTGTTGTGCTATTTTTGATTGATTTATCCAGATCATTTCCTTCGCTAGTTTCAGCATTATTATCATTTGATTTACTTTCATTAACCAAAGTTGATTTATTGTCTTTTGGATTATTTTTTGAATTTTGTAATTGTTGAATATTTGTGTTATTACTGTTATCGTTAGTTAAATTGTTGTTATCTGTTTTATTGTTATTGTTGATATTTACAACATTATTTTGACTGTTCTGTTTCTCTGAATTGTTGTGAAAATAAAGGATAGTTAAAACCGGTACAACAACTGCAGCAGTAATAACAAAAGCCTTTATAATATTCTTAGAAGAAACAAAATGCCTGGGTGATTTGGGAAGTTTTTTCTCAAAATCAAGCCACTCCTTATTATCATAAGGATATTCGAAATTGTCAATCTTTTGCTTGAGCAATTTCTCAAAACCTGTATATTTATTCATTTCCATTGTTATAATTCTCAAATAGCTTAATTAAATTCTTTCTAGCTTTTGCAAAGTTGGATTTTGATGTCCCTATATTTATATTTAGTTGTTCTGCTATTTCTTTATGTGTTAGCTCTTCAAAGACGTACAAATTAAATACCATTTTGTACATCGGGCTTAATTTCTGGATCAGTTTCATGATAATTTCAACTTTAACATTGAGCAAATGTTCATACTCCATGTTGTCGCTGTAGTCATCAATTATCCCATCATAGTTTTTATTATCTTCAAGTTCTACTAAAAACGTTTTCTTTTTCCTTACTGCATCAATGGCTGTGTTTGTAACTATTCTTTTAACCCAACCTTCTAATGATCCTTTAAAACCAAAATCTTTAAGATTTGCAAAAACCTTTATAAAACCATCATGAACAATGTCTTTTGCCTCTTCTCTGTTTTCAGCATATCGCATACATGATGCGAGCATTTTGCCGTAAAACATTTGATAAAATTGCTTCTGACTTTTTCTTTCTCCTTTAATACAGGCCTCAACCAGTTGTTTAACCTTGCTGATATCGGACAAATCCATCATGATTTACAATTTAGACGATTGAAGTTTTTTTTAGTTGCCTGTGATAATGCAAAAAAAGGTTACCGTATTTAACTGATAATTATTAGGCATTGAACTAAAAGTATAAGTATCTATTCAAAATCATGATTAAAAATTTTAAATAAAGACTTACAAATTCGATAGTGGTTGCCTATATCGCTGCAAATTTATTGACTTTAATCATAAGTGTGATGATTTAGTTTAAAAAAAATCAGGCTACAGAATAATTTGTCTTTTCCCAAACAGAATGCTAAAAGGTTATTGATCAATCTGTCATTATGCTTACAAACTGTCAAAAAGGTCTTGATCATTCTGTCATTATGCTTACAAAATGACAAAAAGATCTTGATCATTTTGTCAAGATGCTTGCAAAATGTCAAAAAGATATCGATCATTTTGTCACGATGCTTGCAAAATGTCAAAAAGATATTGATCATTTTGTCATGATGCTTGCAAAATGTCAAAAAGATATTGATCAATTTGTCACGATGCTTGCAAAATGTCAAAAAGATATTGATCAATTTGTCACGATGCTTGCAAAATGTCATAAAGATATTGATCAATTTGTGGTTATGCAAGCAAAATGTCAAAATGATTCTGATCAATTTGACATGATGCTTTCATAAAGTTGTAATGATCTTGATAAACTTTAGCAATTGTAAACATAAAGATAGAAGCAGGCTGAGAAATTAATCATTATCATTCATTAATGAATAATAATGGTATTGAATTGTGAGAATATTCAGGAGAAATGAATCACAACATAAGAATAATAAAAAATAATACTGAGAATTGAACGCAATACATTTAGGATAAGATTTTTCAAACTTATATACGAGCCTGATTTGATGCAAAAATCAATTAGCTCTTTCAGGTACTATTAACCTAAAAAATATCATTTCACAAGTAACCAAACATCTTTCTGAACCTGATTTCTCATACGCTCAAGTTCTTTCAAAGCTTCATCTTTATTATTAAAACTATAATAACTCACCCTGTAACATCCTAATTGGTTTAGCCCTGTAATTTCCGGTGAATAACCAAGCGCTTTAAGTTTGTTAACTTCAAGATTAGCCTCCTCTGTTGTTCTATAGTAACCCTGAATGATATAATACTTCATGGAAGAATTTGTCGAAACAGGAATGGTAGTTTTAGTATCAACATTATTTTCAGCAATGGTCTGACTTGTCCCGTTTAAAGAATTGCTAACAGTTTGTTGTTTCACAGTAGCATCAATTACTTTAGAAACAACCAGGTTGTTTGAAGGAGTAACATTATCCTTAAGTTTAGCATTTGTACCTGCCGAAGCTGAAACAACCGCGCTTGTTTTATCTGATTGAGTATTGACATTAACAGGAGTAGATGTAACTACAGTAGTAACCATACTTGCTTTGTCAGCCTGTGAATTTGTATTAACAGTATTTGATGAAATTGTAGTAGTCACATTACTTGTTTTATCTGACTGAGCATTGACATTAACAGGAGCAGATGTGACTGCAGTGGTAGCCACACTTGCTTTATCAGCTTGTGAATTTGTATTTACAGTATTTGACGAAACTGTAGTTGTCAAATTACTTGTTTTATTTGATTGAGCATTGACAATTACAGGTTTAGATATCACTGCCGAGGTGGCTGTACCTGCTTTGTCAGCCTGTGAATTTGTATTAGCAGCATTTGATGAAACAGTAGAGGTCACATTACTTGTTTTGTCTGACTGAGTATTGACATTAACAGGAGTAGATGTTACTGCTGAGGTAGCCGTACTTGCTTTATCAGCTTGTGAATTTGGAATAGCAGTATTTGATGAAACAGTAGAAGTCACATTACTTGTTTTGTCTGACTGAGCATTAACATTAACCGGTGTGGATGTGACTGCTGATGTGCCTGTACCTGCTTTGTCAGCCTGTGAATTTGTAATAGCAGTATTTGATGAAACAGTAGAGGTCACATTACTTGCTTTGTCTGACTGAGTGTTTGAACTCAAAGTAGCCGGAGAAACAGAGGATGTGGTCGAATTCTCTTTGTCAGTCTGAGAATTTGAATTCATTGAAACAGATGAAACAGTCGAAGCAACCGTCCCCGTTTGATCTCCCTGAGAATTGTTATGAATTGATGTCGGAGGAATCGAAGCAGAAGCTGTGCTCATTTTGTCATTTCGCGAATTTGAATTATCAGTCATTGACTGACCAGAAGAATGATCCATACTTGTTTTGTCAGCCTGCGAATTATTATTAACAGCCTTTGAGGGAGCTGTTGAAGTGATAATGCTGGTTTTGTCACCCTGCGAATTTGTGTTAACAGGAGTTATATCATTGGTTTCTTTTGATACAGGTTTCACTGAATTGTTGGTATTCATGTTGACTTTTCCCATTCCATTCACATAACCTGTTACTTTAAATTCTGTACGTCGGTTAAGCTGATGTTGCTCCTCAGTACAACTCGAATAGACATTGCCTTCGCATGGACATGGAGTCAGAAGTTCACTTTCACCATAACCCTTGCCTGAAATGCGCCGGGAGTCTATGCCTTTACTAATGATGTAAGCAGCGCTTGACTTTGCACGACGATCAGAGAGCGCCATATTATATTCAGCAGAACCACGGCAGTCAGTATGTGAGCCAAGTTCGATGATAATTTCCGGATTGTCCTGAAGGAGTTTTACGATTTTATCAAGCTGGATTGCTGCATCCGGACGAATATACGACTGGTCAAAATCAAAATAAATTTTGTCAATGATGATGGCTTTCCCAATAACAATTTTGTCAAGATAAATATTTTTAAGCCTTCCATCAGCCGGCAATGTATCGAAAGTAACGAAATTGGTAAAATAACCATTTTTACTTGCTGTAGCAGTGTATTTCGGACCCGGGTTAAGTTTGCAAGCCAGATATTTTCCACTGGATTCTGTTAATAAATTATCACAGACTTTATCTCCTTTATCCTTTGTAATTACAACAACAGCGCTATCTATAGGCGGATGTTCTCCCGCTTTTTCATAAACGAAGCCAAGAAAATTATTATTTTTTGCAAGTTTAATAATAAAGGGGTCCGGATCAACTCCCGGAATGAATCTGACATTATTTTGAGGGTTATAATCTTGTGCCTCGGCATTTATTGATAAAGGATTGTTTGGAAAAACATTCACCTGATATGTTCCTCCATTGTCAGATAGATTTTGTTTTTCATTAATGGTACTATCACTGAGAATGATCGTAGAAGCAATAAGTGCTGATGAAGCACTGTCTTCAACCAGAACTTTAAATATTCGCTTAACAGGTTTCGTTATAAAAAATGAATAAATATCATCATCACCTTCGGGTTTTCTGCTGGAAGTAAAGTAACCGCTGGTATTATACTTACTGAACACTATCCCAAAATCATCTTTGCTTGAATTCATCGGAGCACCCATATTCACCGGTTTTTGAAATGTAGTATCAACTAATTTGGAATAAAAAAGATCAAGACCACCGAGACCGGGAAGCCCGTCGGAAGAGTAGTACAGTGTATTCAGGGAATCAACATAAGGAAACATCTCGTTTCCTTTGGTATTAATTGTTTTTCCTAAATTTTTGGGAGTACCCCATTCTCCATGATTGAAATCAGTCAGATAAAGATCAGTTCCGCCATATCCTCCCGGAGCATCAGAAACAAAATACAGCTTTTTAAAGTCAGGGCTAAAACACGGATGTCCGACTGAATAGTTATCGCTGTTAAATGGAAGAGGTACAATATTTGTCCACTTGCCATTTTTATTCACGGCCATGTACAATTTGAGTTTGTGGGTCCCTGCCGTGTCCTGCCCAAGCCTGCTATTATAGTAATTGTTTCTGGTAAAAACTACGGTATCCTGGTACTTTGTAAAAGCCACAGGACCTTCATGATATTTGGAGTTAATCTCTCCTTTAAGTTTAACAGCTTTATCAGATCCGTTAGCTACAAAATAAAGATCCAGATATTTCGAATAATCCCAGTCAAAAGTATTTTTTACAACAGAAGAAGAAGATGTTCGGTTTGAAACGAAAACAATCCCATTTTGATATAGTACAGGACTAAAATCAAGCTGACCTGAATTAAAGGGAACTGTTTTGATATGATAACGGTCTGAATCGGCATAAAAATTATTCAGATTGCCATAAGCATTGGCAAATGTTTTTCCGCGTGGATCAAGAGCCATATCTTTGTAATATTCCGAATACCATTTTTTTGATTCTTTGTACTTCTTGTTTTCGGCTAAAGACTGGGCATAATACAATTTATATTCAGGTTGTATTTTCCATGCCTTTACAACTTTTGCAAGCCAAAGTTCAGCACTTTTACTATCGTTTATTTTTCGATAACAAAGAGCAAGTTTTTCCTGAATATTCAAACTCGTAGTATCTTTTTTAATAAGCGCCAGATAATTTTCAATTGCTTGCTTATAATAGAATCTGTTGAAATCATTGTCCGCACTTCTTTCCAATATGCTTTGAGCATGAGAATTTTGGAATAAAAATGCAAGTGGGATGAACAGGATGATAAGTATTTTTTTCATATCAGTTTTATTGATTGTAACAAAACAAATTTTTACTTTTTTAATAGCAGTTTTTAACTCAGTTATGATTTAGAAATATCTCGGTGTAACGATGCGGGTTTTGGAAAAATTAAAGTCATATTTAAGCATTAGTTCATGACTACCGTAATTGAATTTATTCAATTCAGTTAGTGAATAATCAAAGGCATATCCGACACTTAGCTGATTATTAAGTCTCAACTCAAGCATTGCGATCATGGCGTCACCTGTACGATAAGAAGCACCAACACCAAGCATTTCATAAAACCACAGATTTGCATTAAAATCAACTTCCAAAGGTGCACCATTGACATATTTCACGAGTATTGACGGCTTCAGCACATAATCTTTGTTGAATTTGATAACATAACCTGTGGAAAGGAAGAAATGACGGGCTTGAATATACCCTTCAATATTCGAATGTTGAAACAATGACTTTTTCAAGAGGTAAGGAACAGATAGTCCAAAGTAGAACTTTTCAGAATTGTAAAATAATCCTGCACCAAAATTCGGGAATAATTCATTGATATTTTTTGAGAAAGCATAATCATACATTGAATTGTTCTGGCTATACTCTACCTGATCATAGCTCGCCCTGAGATTTGAAAGACCCGCCTGCAAACCAAATGCCAGTGTACTTTTTCGAAATTTGATCCTGTAGGCGTAGGCAAGATATCCTCCGGTATTTTTCGAAATCCCAATTTTATCATTATAAACTGTTACCCCTAATCCAACTTTGTTTTTAAACAAAGGTGCATCAAGTGAAAAAGTTTCGGTAACAGGTGCTCCATCAATTCCAACCCATTGGTCGCGGAATAAGGCATTAGCACTAAGCACTTCATGATTCCCTGCATAAGCAGGATTGATCAATAGCTGATTGAACATGTATTGGGAATACATTGCATCCTGCTGTCCAAATGATTTAACGCTAATTATTAATGCTAATGCAATTAATAAAGTTGTTGTTGTTTTCATGTGTTTCATTTTATAATATTTTTATAAAAGCAAGTATGGGTATCAAGTACCAATCCTTGCTTAGTTCATTTATCTTTTAATTGTTACATAACCCACGTAAGGTTTATCTCCATTGTTAAGATCCACAATATAGAAGTAGGTTCCATCAGGCAATATACCATTACCATTGATTCCTACATTAGAGGTACCATTCCAGGTATTCTGGTAATCATCTTGTTTGTAAACAATATCTCCCCAACGATTGTAAACTTTCAGGTCAACCACATAATTGCCGGCCCCGTCAATCACAAAGTAATCAAAATTACCGTCACCATTTGGAGAGAATCCTGCTGGAATAAATATTGGAACATGTATCAGTGTAACAGGTGTTGGATTATTTTCTCCCGGCTCATTGGCATTACCATCGCCATTGGGATCAGGATTATAACCGTCATTTGAAATATCTGTGACATAGTTACCATCGGAACCTGTTCCATAACCGACTGCTGTATTATAGTAAACCTGGGTTCCACCGGACATAACAACATGGACTGTGAATTTAATGCTGTCAGTAGCTCCAATGGCCAATGTACTTGCTGAACTGTTGAGGAGATACATATCTGTCAACCCATTAAAAGTGATACTTGCTGAAAGCGCACCGGTAGCAATGGGTTCAGAAACAATATTGAAAATTGTCGGACTTGGGAATGTCACTGCAAGATTATCCGTTACCTGAACATTGCTTAACAGATCGTTTCCAAGATTCTTTACAATTATTGAATACCTGATATTGTAACTTCCATCTTTAAGTTTTTCAACTGATTCAACAGATTTTGCAAGTCCGATTGCAGGTATTATCTGTGTACATGGAAGAATGGTTAAAGTCATCGAACTTGTAGCAGAACCGCAAACTCCTGTACCGGTTACAGTCAAAGTAAGTATAACCGTTCCACTCTGAATGTCATTTGCACTTGGAGTATAAATTGGATTCAAAGAATTTACGTTATTAAAATAACCTGTTCCTGATGTAGTCCAAACCAAAGAATTATAGTTTGCTGCTGTTGCTCCAGTGAGATGAATTATAGAATTACATTGAATTGTAGTATCAATACCGGCATTAGCAGTAGCTCCTGCATTAACAGTAATCGTCATAGAATCAATAGCTACAGATGCGCATCCTGAATTTGGATTGACTGCCAATAATAAAGTAATGATACCAGTTTCTCCCGAAGAAGGAGTATAAGTAGGCGTTAATGTTGAAGCATTAGTTATTGAACCGGATCCTGAATTTGTCCAATGCACACTCGAATAATTGCTTGCACTTGCATTCGAAACCGTATATGATGAACCTTGACAGATGGATGCATCAGTACCTGCATTTGCTTCAGGAGCTTTGTTGATAGTAAGTGTTATTGAACTTGTAGCATTACCACAAGGAACGTTTCCATATGCAGTTAATGTAAGTGTAACAATACCTGCATTGATATCAGCAATACCCGGAGTATAAATAGTCTGAATAGCTGCGTTATTGCTGAAGGTTCCTGTTCCTGAAGTTGTCCATAAAATGCCTGTATTATTTGATACAGTTGCACTGTTGATGACATAGTCGTTGCCTCCGCATATAGTAGTATCAGCAATACCGATATTTGCAGTAGCCGCACCATGAATTGTAATTGACATTGAAGAAATGGCGGCGGAAGCACAACCTGAATCAGGATTGGCTGTTAATGTAAGAGTAACAATTCCTGTCTCCCCTACCCCCGGTGTATAAGTTGGTGTAAGTGTTGAATCGTTGATTAATGTTCCTGTCCCATTTGATGTCCATACAATGGTTGAATAATTACTTGCACTGGCCCCACTGATTGTATAATCAGAGCCTGCACAAATAACAACATTTGAACCTGCATTAGCTAATGGTGCTCTGTTTATATTCAGAGTAATTGAACTTGTTGCATTACCGCATGGGCTGTTGCCATAAGCTGTAAGTGTCAGTGTAACAAAGCCAGCATTTATATCAGCAGTACCTGGAGTATAGATTGGGTGCAGGGTAGCCGTGTTATTAAATGTTCCGGTGCCTGAAGTAGTCCATAACAAACCACTGTTGTTCGATACTGCAGCAGTGCTGAGATTATAATCACTACCAGCACAAATTGTAGCAAAAGAAGTTCCAATATTTGCAGTAGCGGATTCATTAATAGTGATAGTCATAGTTGAAACAAAAGAAATGCTACAACCGGAGTTGGGATTAGCTGTCAATACCAATGTAACTGTCCCGGTTTCACCGACACTAGGCATATAAGTTGGAGTCAGTGTCGAATCATTGATTAACATTCCTGTTCCATTTGTTGTCCAGACTATGGATGAATAATTGACTGCACTTGCTCCACTAATGGTATAATCAGAACCTTCACAAATTGTAACATTGGCTCCGGCATTTGCGACTGGTGATCTGTTGATGTATAGAACCATCGTACTTGTTGCATTTGGACATGGACTGTTACCATAAGATGTGAGTGTCAGAATCACTGAACCGGCATTGATATCTGCGGCGCTCGGTGTATAGATTGGTTGAACTGCAGCAGGATTACTGAATGTTCCGGTTCCTGATGTTGTCCATAACAATCCATTATTATTGGATACTGTTGCAGCATTGAGATTGTAATCACTGCCTTCACAAATCGTAGCAGTTGCTACACCAATGCTTGCAGTTGCTGGAGCATTAATGGTGATGGTCATTGTTGATACTGCTGCCGTTGAACAACCGGTATTTGGTGTGGCTGTCAGTGTCAATGTTACTATGCCGGTTTCACCTGTTCCCGGAGTATAAGTCGGTGTAAGTGTTGTTCCATTACTTATTGTTCCGGTTCCATTGGATGTCCACTGGATGCTGGCATAATTGTTTGCACTTGCTCCACTAATGGTATAGGTCGATCCAATACAGATTGTCGCATTCTGTCCTGCATTTGCAACCGGTGCTTTGTTGATGTTCAGCACCATCGTACTTGTTGCATTTGGACATGGACTGTTACCATAAGATGTGAGTGTCAGAATCACTGAACCGGCATTGATATCTGCAGCGCTCGGTGTATAGATTGGTTGATCTGCAGCAGGATTATTGAATGTTCCGGTTCCTGATGTTGTCCATAACAATCCATTGTTATTGGATACTGTTGCAGCATTGAGATTGTAATCACTGCCTTCACAAATCGTAGCAGTTGCTACACCAATGCTTGCAGTTGCTGTAGCATTAATGGTGATAGTCATTGTTGATACTGCTGCCGTTGAACAACCGGTATTTGGTGTTGCGGTCAGTGTCAGTGTTACTATGCCGGTTTCACCTGTTCCCGGAGTATAAGTCGGTGTAAGTGTTGTTCCATTACTTATTGTTCCGGTTCCATTGGATGTCCACTGGATGCTGGCATAATTGTTTGCACTTGCT